>Ga0209755_10000136_pt1 | contig 139491 bp, 137 predicted proteins | sample TergutCo191P1_FD_187301 | JGI IMG/M metagenome (GOLD analysis project Ga0209755, IMG submission 187301) | Cornitermes sp. P1 segment gut microbial communities from Petit-Saut dam, French Guiana - Co191P1 (SPAdes) (version 2) | ecosystem: Host-associated > Arthropoda: Insects > Digestive... | reverse complement strand
TTTTTTTGAGGGACTGGGGGTGAATTTGAAGGTAGAGCCTGATGGAAAAGTGTTTCCTAGCAGCAATAAGGGAGCAGAAGTCAGGGATGCTTTATTAAAATGTGCAGTGGATAGAGGTGTGGAGTTTAGGTTTAATCAAAGGATTTTGGGTGTTGAAAAGCGTGACGGGTTGTTTGGTGTTGCTGTGGATAGTGGCAAACTTTATTTTGATAAGGTTGTGATTGGGACTGGGGGCTTGAGTTATTCTAAGACGGGGTCTAGCGGTGATGGGTATGAGTTTGGGAGGGGCTTTGGGCATGAGGTGGTTGATGCTAGGGCGAGTTTATGCGGCTTGGTGCTTAAAAAAGCGGCAGGGTTTATGGGGACTAGTCTAGAGTGTGAGGTGGAGGTGATGGATAAAGATAAAAAAGTTGTAGTGACAAAAGAGTGCGGCAATGTGATGTTTACTAAGCGTGGATTGGGCGGCCCTGTGATTTTTAAGATGAGTAGTTTGTTTGATGGGGATAGGATTGAGGGGTGTTTTTTGAGGGTTAATTTTGTGCCCAGGTTAAAAAGGCAGCAATTTTTTGGGGAATTAAGAAAGATGGGGGCGGACAAGCCGTTTTATTTGTTTAGGAAGTGGTTGCCTATAAATATTTGCAATTGGTTGATTGAAGTGGGCGGAATTGATAAGGGAAAGGCTTTAGGCAAGATGAGTGAGAGTGAAAAGGATAGATTGTTTGGGGTGTTGACTGGGGCGGTTTTGGAGATTGAAGATTTTGAGAATATAGAGGGGGCGATTGTGACTAGGGGTGGAATAAATTTGGGTGAGATTGACAAAAAAACCATGCAGAGCAAGCTGGTGCATGGTTTATATTTTGTGGGTGAGGTGCTGGACATTGACGGCTTGACTGGGGGTTTTAATTTGCAGATTGCTTTTTCAACCGCAGCGGCATGTGCAAAGTCTTTATCTTTATAGAACCCTTTGTAGTAATGGGAAAAAATCCTTCGGTTTCGTAAAGAAGAGATCCTTAACAGGATGACAAAAATTAGATTGAAGCGGAGTGGTGTCTACTTGGTAGATGACCCAATTAAAAATTTATGTCATTCTGATAAGAATCTCTTCTGTTAAAAAAATTACTACCAAAGATTGGTCTACACTACATTTATAAAACTAGTGAATAATAATTCCCTGGTTGCTTTTTTATTATTTGACGCATTTCTAAATTGATTAGCAGAGTTGTCAATTGAGATAATGAAAAGCCTAATTCTATTATATCATCTAGGTGCGTTTGCCCCTCTTTTAGTTTATCATATATTTTTTGTTCAAAAACATCCAACACCATCACCGCCCTTTTTGTCTTTTTTATATCAATCTTTAAATCGCTTAATACATCCTTTGCACTTATTGCTATTGCCGCCTGCCCATTTTTAATCAGCTTGTTGCACCCCTCACTCCTAACCGCATTCACACCGCCCGGCACCGCATACACCTCACGATTTTGCTCTAATGCATAAGACGCCGTAATCAACGCCCCACTTCGCTCTGCCGCTTCAATAACAATCGTAGCCCTAGACAACCCCGATATAATCCTGTTTCGCTCAGGAAAAGTATACTTAGTAGGAAAAAACTCTGGTGCATACTCACTCAAAATTATGCCGCCTTCATCAACAATCCTCTCGCCCAAATCCACAGAATAAGGCGACAAATAATCAAACCCTCCGCCCAGCACCGCCGCCGTCTTGCCCTTGTCCTCTATCACCGCCTCATGTGCAAATGAATCAATGCCAGTGGCAAGCCCTGATACAACCGTCACTCCGCTAGCCACCAAATCAGACGCAAACTTTTTTGCTACATCCTTGCCATAGCTAGTAGCCACCCTTGTGCCCACAATAGCCACGCACTCATTGTTTAGACAATCAATGTTTCCCTTATAATAAAACACGGTGGGTGGGCTCACCTCTTTTTGTGCTAGCAATCTAGGGTAATGCTCATTTGCCCTAGTCATGATGCCCACTCCCTTTTTTTTGATTTTATAAAGCCGCTGATCAATCAAGTCTATGTTTCGTAATCGCAACAGGTTGTCCGCCTTGCCCTTAAATGCATCTTGAAGTGCCTTATCGCTTGGCAGTCTTTCCCAAATTTCTAAGCAAGAATAAACGGACAAAATAGCATTAAGCCTTTTTGCCGTTGCTCCTGATAGTGATAGCCAATAATATGCTTTGCTTTGATTCATAGTTTTTTAAATAAAGCAAAGATTTCTCACTGCGTTCGAAATGACATAATTTTGAATTGAATCCTCTAATAGTAAGAACAATTAAACTAAAGCGTCATTTCGAGCCGAAGGCGAGAAATCTTTGCTTTATGACATTAATTTAGAATGGGTTCATTCTAGTAGTGAGAACAATTAAACTAAAGCGTCATTTCGAGCGAAGGGAGAAATCTTTGCTTTATAATTAATGTCATCTCGAACGAAGTGAGAAATCTTTGCTTTTTAAATTGTTGTCATTTCGCCAGCCTTAGGTGAAAAATCCTTGCTTTAAATACCTTATCTCCTGTCTAGTGCTCTATATCCTATTGCCTCTGCTATGTGGCTTGCACATATTTTATCACTGCCCTCTAAATCCGCTATTGTCCTTGCCACCTTTCTTATCCTCATATACGCCCGTGCGGACAAGCCTAATTTAGAAAAAGCGTTTCTTAATAGGTTGTCACTTTCTTTGTCTATTTGGCAAAACTCGTCAACCATTTGATTTGTCATAAGTCCGTTTGAATAAATTCCAGCATCCTTAAAACGGTCAAGCTGAATATCTCTTGCCTTGTTTATGCGTTGCTTGATTGCACTAGACGGCTCTGCGTTGGGAGTTGTGGCAAGCTCGTCATAGGATACATTGTCTACCTCTATATGTAAATCTATGCGATCTAGCAGCGGCCCTGATAGACGGGACAAATATTTTTGCACCAAAACAGGCGTGCAAACACAGTTAATTTTAGAGCCCTTGTTTCCGCATGGGCAAGGATTCATAGAGGCAACCAGCATAAAGTTTGCAGGATATTCTACGGTAATTGCCGCACGAGATATAGTGATTTTGTTGTCTTCAATTGGTTGTCTAAGTATTTCTAATACAGATCTAGGATATTCTGGCATTTCATCTAAAAATAATACTCCGTTGTGGGCTAGGCTTACCTCACCTGGTTTTGCACCTATGCCGCCACCTGTTAATGCAAAGCGGGATGAGGTGTGATGCGGAGTCCTAAAGGGGCGGGCTGTGATGATGCCTATTTTCTCATCCAATGTGCCTGCTATTGAATGAATTTTGGTAGTCTCTAGTGATTCTGACACCGTTAGGTCGGGCAAGATTGAGGGCAAGCATTTTGCTAGCATGGTTTTGCCGCCACCAGGAGGACCGATTAGTATAATGTTGTGAGAGCCAGCAGCTGCCACCTCCATTGCCCTTTTGGCTAGAAACTGCCCTTTTACATATTTAAAATCCTCTTTATATTTTCCATCTAGTGTCAAATGTGCGGCGATGTCTTTTTGCTTTAGTGGCTGGGCTGGCAAATTCCCCTTAAAAAATTCTGCCACCTCTGTTAGGTGCTTAAAAGCAAAAACGGTGACGCCCTCTACAAAGGATGCCTCATTTTCATTGGCGGCGGGGACAATTATGTTTTTGATTCCTTCACTTCTTGCTGCAATGATTATAGGAAGAATCCCTTTGACTTGCCTTATTTCTCCGTTTAAAGACAGCTCGCCTATTATTATAAAGTCTGCTATATTGATTTTGTCTCTTAGTTGGTTTGTTGCCGACAATATGCCAAGAGCGATGGGCAAATCATACATAGCCCCCTCTTTTTTTATGTCAGCGGGGGCTAGGTTTATGGTGTATTTTTTTGGGGATAGGTCAAAGCTGCTGTTTTTAATAGCACTTGACACTCTTTCCTTTGATTCTTTAACAGAGGCATCAGGCAATCCCACAATATCAAATCTAGGCAGCCCATGACTTGCATGGATTTCTACTACTACCTTATATCCTTTGACACCGTTTAGCCCAAAGCTGTTTATCCTTGAAAGCATAGCACTCCTTTTATTAAAATAGTAGTAATTAATGAAAAATGAAGATTGAAAAATGAAAAATTGTTGCGGTTTTAATTTTAACTATTTTAATCTAAGCCGTCATTCATTTTTCATTTTTCATTTTTCAATCTTCATTTAATCACTTCATAATACCATCAAAGGTTTGATATAACAACAAATTATCTTTTGCGAAACTTTATAAAATCTTTTATGACGGGCAATACTTCTTTGTTTTTTGCGGTGAAAGGCTTTCTTGTATTTGCTAGCGTTATGTCTAAGATAATAAAGCTTTTGTATACAAATATCAACAGCGTCAATGCCGTCATTATTAAATTCATAACAATTGCTGCATATGGTGCCTCACCTAATTCACTAATCCTTGTAGTAGCAGCCGACCCAGCATAATATGAAAACGGCATGTTTCCAAAATAACCTGCACTCATCATCACAATGCTTGCGTTGATTATTACAGTAACAGACAGCATCATAAACACTTGCAAAATACGCTTGTCTTTAATAAAAATAAACGACAACAGCAAGCTTGCTAAAACAGTGATTAGATTTAGTTCAGAAAAATCCATATAGAACAAAGACAAAGTGAAAACAAGATAGCTTGCAACAAGCACTAGGTTTGCACGATTTTTCTTTGAAACATAAATAGTGATAACAAGAGCAATAGCCACCAAAAAGAATAATGCACTATAGACCATGGGCGGCACATTGTCCGATATTGGTCTGTTGTTTCTGCCAAACAGATTGTATATTGTCATGCCGTTGTTGGTTACATAACTCATACCACTGCCAAATGGAGTAATAAAAACGCTTGCAAACCATCTAAACGGATTGAAATTGATGTTGTATACACCTAAAAATGGAAGGCTTAGGACATACATTCCAATGATTGCACCCACAAAAAATAATGGGATTCTGATTGCAAGCCCTTTGTCTTTGTCAAATATAAGCGGCTTTTTATTTTGCAGTGCCGTGATTTCTTCCTCTTCAGTTTTAGCGGATTTTCTGCCTCTTGTGTTTTTTAAATCTTGCTCTTTTTGCTTTTCTGATTTTATTAATTTGATGGCTTTTATAAAATGGAAGCCCATAAAAACTAGGAAAACTGGTGAAAAAAGCATAGCATCACGACCTGTCAATAGGGCAAGAGAAAAAGCGATGGTTAGCCCTAAAAAGTTTCTGTCCGCCATAAAATATAGCGACAAGACAATAAAGAATGCTAAAATAGAGAATGTGCTTCCCCATATGCCCGATGAGAAGAAAAAGATGGGGCTAAGAGAATAGATTATTACTAGTCCTAGTCCTACTTTTTGATTTGCATATTTTTTTGCCGCAAAGTATAAAAGCATTGCTGTTGCCAGATCAAAAATAATGAACGGCATCCTAAAAAGAAGCTGTGTTGCGATGCTGGGATTTAGGTGGTTGATAGGTCCAAAAAGCGATGCAAGACCGCCAAATATGGTCAAAAATAAAAATGGTATGGGGTAAATTCCTTGTGCGTTTGTGCCTAAGGGTTGTCCAGTGAATAAGTCACGCATAGCAGCATAATATTGGACAAGACCGCCTCTATTATTATATAGATATAGGCGTCTTGGGTTTGAGCCTAAATAGCCGTTTGTTAAGAGTGCAAAAGCTATGCGAACAACTGCACCTATGATGATGACCAAAAGAATGGCATGAGACACTCTAAAGCCGCTTTCATTTTTTGATAGCAATGTGCCGCCGCTTTGTGCATCAACTTTTTTATTGACATTGGTGGCGATTACATAAACGCCAGCAAGAGTGACTAAAACAGTGAAGATTGTCAAAAATACAATCATCAATACATCAGTTGTTGCAGAGGTTATTCCGCCGTTTAAAGACGATAGAAAAGAATTCATTAGTAAATTTTCTCCTAAAATTTAACAGTTATCAAATAGTATAACATTAGTATTGTCATAAATCAATCATTTTCACACCTTTTTTAGAAAAAAGGTATAGCAAAAACTTGTGGCAAGTCTTTATGATCTATTTCTATTTAAAAAGCTAGCAACTTGATATGCTAGCTTTTAAATAATTTATTTAAGCCTATTTATTTTGCCTCTTTAATTTTTGCTGCTTTGCCTTTTAGTTTTCTTAAATAGTATAGTTTTGCTCTTCTTACTCGGCCTTTTTTGATTACTTCAATTCTGTCAATCCTTGGTGAGTGAAGCGGGAAAACCCTTTCAATTCCTACGCCAAAAGACATACGACGAACAGTAAAGGTTTCTCTAACTGAGCCATTTTTCTTTGCGATGCAAATGCCTTCAAATGCTTGCAAACGCTCTCTAGTGCCCTCAACTACCTTGACAAAAATCTTGATGGTGTCGCCGACATTAAACTGTGGAGGCGTTTCTTTTAAATAATCTGCCTCAATTGATCTGATTAAATCCATGTTTTTCTCCTAGTGTATTCGCACATTCATAAATGGATTCTCCATCAGCGGAATATGCACACAAGATAAAATTATATATCATTTAAAATTATTTTGCAAATGTTTTTGCATAGATTTTTAAATTATTTGAAATTATTATATTCTTCGCTGGTCTTAAATTGATTATAAAAATCTAAAAATTTGTTGCTTTGAATAGCTTGCCTAGCACGAGTCATAAGTGTATTTAGATAATGAATGTTGTGCAATGACAACAGCCTTGCCCCAAGCATCTCTTCTACATTGAATAAATGCCTTAGATATGCTCTGGTAAAATTGGTGCAAGCATAACAAGTGCAATGCGGATCTAATGCAGAAAAATCATTTGTATGCTTTGCGTTTTTTAAATTTTGTGCACCTTGCATCGTAAAAGCTGTCCCATTTCTTGCAATACGAGTGGGCAGCACGCAATCAAACATGTCTATTCCTCTTAGCACACCCTCTATCAGTGCATCAGGGCTGCCGATTCCCATCAAATAATGTGGCATATCGGGCGGCAATTTATCCTTTAATTCATCCAGCATTTCATACATTTTTGGCTTGGGCTCTCCTACTGATAACCCGCCAATAGCTATGCCGCACTTAGCAAAAGGAATTGTTTGCTCTAATGAATAATTTCTAAGATCTTTATAGATGTTTCCTTGAACTATAGGGAAAAGCATTTGATTGTCTTTAGAATAATCATCTTGCCAAAATGCATCAAAGCTTCTTTTAAGCCACCTAAGAGTGCGGTCTACAGCATTTTTTGCCACCTCATATGTGGCATTGCCCTCGCAGCACTCATCAAATGCCATGACTATGTCTGCACCTAAATCGCTTTGTATTTTCATAGCGGTTTCTGGTGACAGAAGATATTTTTTTCCGTCTATGTGGGATGAAAAGTTTACGCCCTCTTCTGTGATTTTTCTTAAATTTGACAATGAAAAAACCTGAAAGCCGCCGCTATCAGTCAGCATTGGTCTATCCCACCCCATGAATTTATGCAGCCTGCCTGCTTGCTTTATTAGGTTTTCGCCAGGACGCAGCATAAGGTGATAGGTGTTGGCTAAAATTATTTGGGATGAGGTATCCTTTAATTCTTGAGGGGACAATGCTTTGACGGTTGCCCTTGTGCCCACAGGCATAAAAACGGGGGTGTGGATGTCCCCGTGTGGTGTGCAAAATATTCCAGTGCGTGCGCCGCTTTGCGTGCAGGTGTGCGTTGTTTTGTAGCTAAATTTTTTTGCCATTTAAAACCTTATTTCCCTAGCCTGTTTTTAAAGTCATTATAATTAGGCTGTCTAATCAAATCTATAGTGCCGTCTAATTTTTTAATATAAATACTAGGCAGCGGCAAGCCATTAAAGGTATTGCCCTTAACAATAGTATATAATGCCATGTCAGAAAAAACTAGTTTGTCTCCTATGCTTAAATCTTTATCAAATTCATAATCGCCTATTATATCGCCGCTTAGACATGAGTTTCCTGCTAGGCGATAAATTTTGTCGTTTTCTCTAGTGCCAAGCAAAACCTTTTTTGCACCAAAAATACTGGGGGTATAACTATGCTGGGTTTCAATGATGTCGGGGTTGTGGCAAGCTGCAGAGGTGTCTAATATTGCTATGTTGCCTTGGTTATAAACTATATCCATGACGGTTGAAATTAAGTATCCGCTGTTTAAGACTACTGCCTCGCCTGGCTCTAAATATATGTCGCAATCATATGTTTGGCGTATTTTTTTGATTAGATTTATTAAGCCGTCTATGTCATAGCCCTCTCTTGTGATGTGGTGTCCGCCGCCTAAATTCAAATACGGTTTGTGAGTTCTATTTTTATAATCACACAGCTTTTTAAAAAACTCTCCAAACTTTTTTTCAAAGGCATTAAATGTTGTTTCTAAGTCCTCAAAACCTTGTTGGCAAAGTGTATGAAAATGCAGCCCATCAAGTGTTTTATAAGCGTCTTCTTGGTCAAAGAACTCATGAGTAGCTAGCACTCCAAAGCGAGAATGTGGGGCACACGGGTCATATATTCCGCCATCTTGAGTAGAGTGCTGCGGATTTAACCTAAGTGAAATTGAAAGGTTGTTTTGTTTGCAAATTTGATAATGATGATGCAATTGCGTAATAGAATTAAAAACTATATGAGTGCAAGTTGCAACAATTTTGCACATATCATCATCAAAAAAACTAGGTGCAAACACATGATGCTCGCCATTAAAATGCTCTTTTGATAGTTTAGCCTCATATAATCCGCTTGCCGTTGTGCCGTCTAAATATTGATTGATTAATGGATAAACATCATAGCAAGAAAAGGCTTTTTGTGCTAATAGGATTTTAGCTCCGCTCATGTTTTTGACATGCTGCAAAATTTTTAAGTTGTTTTGGATTAGGTTTTCATCAATGAGAAAAAACGGCGTGGGGAAATTTTTTGTTTCCCCAAGCAGCTTTTCTATATTTTCAAATGCTTTGTTTGTTTTTTGCATAAATATTAATCTACTAATTCTGGATTAAAGTCTTCTTTCCATGGCAAGCCCCATTTATTTAAAGCGTCCATAAATGCGTCTGGGTCAAGCTGCTCCATGTTGAATACTCCTGGATTGTTCCAAATTCCTTTTAAGTTCATCATTGCACCTATCATTGCTGGCACACCTGTTGTGTATGAAATAGCTTGGCTGCCCACCTCTTTATAGCATTCTTCATGATCGCACACATTATAGATGTAATATTTTTTAGGCTTGCCGTCTTTTCCAATCCCTTGAAACAACACACCGATATGAGTTTTGCCTTTTGTCCTTGCACCTAAAGACGCAGGGTCAGGAAGCACTTTAGCTAAAAACTGAATAGGGACAATATCTACTCCGTTGAATTTAATAGGCTCTATACTGGTCATTCCTACATTTTCTAAACACCTTAAATGAGTCAAATAGCTTTGCCCAAAAGTCATGAAAAATCTTGCTCTTTTTAAATTAGGGATGTGTTTTGCCATGCTTTCTAACTCTTCATGATACATTAGATACATGTCTTTTTGCCCAACTTCTTTAAAATTGCGTTCTCTTTTGATTTCCATAGGTTTAGTTTCTACCCATTTTCCGTTCTCATAATATCTTCCGTTTGCTGCAACCTCTCTGATGTTGATTTCTGGAGAAAAATTTGTAGCAAAAGGATAGCCATGATCGCCGCCGTTGCAATCTAAAACATCAATATAGTGAATCTCATTAAAGTGGTGTTTTAATGCGTAAGCTGTCCAAACGCTGGTTACCCCTGGGTCAAAACCGCTGCCTAAAATAGCCATAACTCCAGCTTTTTTGTATCTATCGTCAAATGCCCATTGCCATTTGTATTCAAACTTGGCAGTGTCAAGCGGCTCATAATTTGCTGTATCAAGATAAGTAACCCCCGTTTGCAAGCATGCTTCCATGATGGTTAGATCTTGATATGGCAATGCTAAGTGCATAACGATATCAGGTTTGTATGAGTTGATTAAAGCGACTAACTCCCCTACATTGTCAGCGTTGACACTTGCTGTAGAGATTTTGCTTTTTAAGTTTTTTCCCATGCGTTTTTCAATAGCTGCTTTGATATCATCGCATTTTGCTTTTGTTCTAGATGCTATCATAAAGTCTGGGAATACCTCAAAGTTTTGAGCGCATTTGTGAGCAGCGACAGAGGCAACTCCGCCTGCTCCGATAATCAATGTTTTTTTCATATGTTTTTTATCTCCTTATTGTGTGAATTATTTTTTTAATTTTAATCTTTTTAATCTAAAACCGTCATTCATTTTTCATTTAATTATTTTTTAATACTATCAAGAGTTTGACTAGATAACAACAACACTTCTCTTAAAAACTTGCAAGCTAGGCTTGTGCTGATGCCGCTGTTGTCTACCATGGGGTTTAGTTCTACTATGTCTATTCCTACTACACTGTTGTTTTCAAAAATTGTTTTAGTAGCCTTTAATAAGTCTAAAAATTTTACGCCGCCAGCTTCAGGAGTGCCTGTCCCTGGAAACTCTGACGGGTCTAATACATCCATGTCTATTGTCAAGTATACCTTTTTGCCTATGATTTTGTCAATGCCGTCAAAGCTATGCTTGGTAGTTTTGATAAATCTTTTTGCAAATTCAAACTCTGCTTTTTCTCCGCTTCTTATGCCAAACTGAAAAACCTCTCTTGTGATGGATTGCTCATAACAGCGCCTGATTACAGTAGAGTGCGACAGCTTGTCCGATAGATAGTCATCTCTTAGATCTGCATGAGCATCAAAATGCACTATTGCAATGTCGCCGTGCTTTTGTTGGATTGCTCTAAATGCACCTAAGGTGACAAGGTGTTCACCGCCTAAAAGGACAGGGAATTTGCCATGCTCTAGTATTTTTGCTATGCCGTCTTCAATTGTTTCTAGCACTCTTTTTGTATCCGATATAGGAAGCTCTAAATCCCCTGCATCGCATATTTTCAAGTCGCTTAAATCCTTGTCTTGATAGGGGGAGTAAGTTTCTATCCCATAGCTTTCTTTTCTGATGGCGGCTGGGGCAAACCTAGCACCTGGTCTATAGGTTGTGGTTGAGTCAAAGCCTGCACCTAATATAACTATGTCGGCTTGACTAAATGGTGTGTCAGAGGCGATAAATGTATCTTTTTTAATATCCATTTTATTTTGCTCCTTAATTTAATATTTACACAAGAAAAATATATAAAAACATATGTTTGTGCAGAGTTTTTTTGCTTTATTTAAATTATGTCATCTCGGGGGCTTTAGCCCATTGGCACGAATACCTCTTGACACGCCAATCACAGCAGTGAGAGATCTTTGCTTTACCGAAGGACGAAGTATAAAATATTAAGAATAAAGCAAAGATTTCTCGCTACGCTCGAAATGACATAATTAAAAATTATTCAATAAACGCAAATACTATTCTGTCCTCAACCTAATTTTTGTCATCCTGTTAAGGATCTTCCCACACTTTAAAAACTACTATCAACAATTGTCCACACTACATTATTTCTTATCAGTTTTTCTTATTTTTTAGTACTTCCATTACATAAGTAGGCAGCATGAATGAGCCTATGTGTAAGTCAGGATTATAATAAAACACATCTACAATATCAAGTGACTCCCATGCCTTTTTGTCTAGGTTGTCAAGCGGATGAAACTTTTTTGAAGAGAATCCAAACAACCAATAGCCTGACGGATAGCTGGGCACGCTTGCTTGAAAAACCATGCTGATGTCAAAGACTTTTTTTGAGTTGTTGTGTGCTTTTTGGCAGGCTGGAATATCATCTTCATAAAAGCATGACTCGTGCTGGTTAATCAAAATTCCCTCATCCTTTAATGCGGTATAGCAAGATCCATAAAACTCTTTTGTAAAATGGTTTTCCCCTTGCCCAAACGGATCAGGAATATCTAAAATGATTAAGTCGTATTTATTTTTTTGAGTCCTAGTAAACCTCATATCATCACCAGTAATAATAGTTACACGAGGGTCATTTAGTGACTTTGCGGTTTTTGGCATGTGCTTTTTAAGTAGCCCGATTAATTCTGGATCGTCTTCTACCACTGTGATGCTTTCAATTGATTTATATTTAATCAGTTCATTGACAATGCCGCCGTTGCCTATTGAAATCACTAAGACATCCTTGATATTGGGATTGGTAGCCATTGCAGGATGCACCATCATCTCATGATAAATAAACTCATCCTTTTCTGTATGCATAAGCTGTCCGTCAAGGCATAATACCCTTCCAAACTCCATACTATCAAAAATGTCCACCTTTTGCACCTTTGTTTTTACCGATGCAATAACCTTTTTGATTTGCAGGTTGAACTCAACCCCGTCGCTGTATTTTTCTCTATACCATTGTTCCATTTTGTTGATTTCCTTTTATAAATATGTTTAGTGAACAATTATTTAAACACTAAAGATTTTGCTATATATTAAAATAAAATTCTACATATTCAGATTGCAAAGAGTTATATAGATGCAGACAAACAGGCACTGCTGATACTCTAATTCTGTATGAACAAAAACCTCTCTCATAAACCAACAATCCAGCAAAAAGCCTCTCTAAAATCTGTAAAGTTTCTTGGATCTAACCAAAACTCTTTTGGTATGCCCACTCTTGTACCTCTAAACTCTGCTTCATCACGCAAATATAGTCTAGCCACTTTTAATTGATAGACCCAATAATTATTATCATGTACTATTCCATCCAAACACATATGACTTTGCGGAAACTCAAATAACACTCTATGAAACCAATCGCAATCCACAAAACCGCTAATATTATAGACGACATTGCCCGCTGTGTGTACAAACTCATGGACAAACACATAAAGCATTCGTTGCCATAGCGTGTGATTTCTATCCAGTGTCAGCATTTTTTGAAAATTTCTTAGTCTAAGTTGTCTATACGGAATAGGGTTTACCCAGTTCGTAGTTGTAGTAATCGGGTCAAGATTTACCCAAGCATGATTTGCTGTAACAAAGCAAACCCAGCCTCTTGCAAAAGAGTTGCCTAGTGGATGATCATAATCTGTGCCAAGTGAGCTTGCCAATATGATAGCATGATAGTCATCAAACATATGGACTACTTCTGGAATTTGATAAGCAAATCCAACATTGGTTGTGATGGTTTGAGTAGTAAAAAAATAATCAACCTCAAATCTTGCTATCCCTTCAAGCATATCGTCAAGGTAGTATCTTAGGTTTGTGGCTGTCATTCTTAGAATTTGTTTTTCAAGGTCGTTGAGTCTGTGGTTTACATAGAAGTCAGCGGACTGATTGGGAATTGGAACAGAGGCAATTATCTCGGTTGCAAAAACTAACAGTATTCTATGAGTTGGTAGAAAATAGGCACATTTTTCCCATCTTGCATATAGGTTGGTATTTTCATTAAGGACAAAAGGAAATATAGCTTGATTTTCAAAATAGCGATTGCTATACCAGCCAAGAAAATCGTAGTCTTGCAATATTGGGGTTGATGGTTGCCAAATAAGAGTACCATTTGGTGCAGTGATAGGACTGAAATTTGTATTTTGGAATGAGACAGTGTAAGTCTGCGGAGTGTTTCTTAGCCATGCCAAAAAAGCATCATAATCGCCTTGATGACCTTGCTGCCGCCAAGTTTCAAAAGCTGATATGCCAGCATTGCCTTGCTCTCCTTGCTCTCCTTGTTCTCCTCTAGCACCTTGCTCTCCTTGTTCTCCCTGTTCTCCTCTAGCACCTTGCTCTCCTTGTTCTCCTCTAGCACCTTGCTCTCCTTGTTCTCCCTGTTCTCCTCTAGCACCTTGCTCTCCTTGCTCACCTACACAAGCGGTTATTGCAAACACTGTTATAGTTAGCAGCACTGCCACTAATATTGCTATAAGTTTTCTTTTCATATCATTTGATCTCCTTACTAAATTACTATCTGCTTTACTTCATTACTATCTGCTTTACTTCACTACATATAAATAATTGATTTTTTTATCCTCGCAGCCCATTAGATAGCACCCTTTTGCTTTCATATAGCCAATGTGCTTTATGATTTGCTCTGTGATTATTTCACCTGGGGCAAGCAGCGGAATGCCCGGCGGATAAGCAAGCACATACTCGTTTGACACTCTGCCCGCCGCATCCTCTAATTTAATCTCCTCTCTGTTTGCATTAAATGCTTCTTGAGGAGAGATTGCAACCTCTGGATGAATATATTCTATGTCTATCATGTCCTTTTTTGCATTGCCCTCTAAACGCCTAATCTCCTCTAGTGCCCCAACAAGCCTTTCTATATCCGCCATCTTATCCACGGGTGACACATATGCCAAAAAGTTTCCTAAATCGCCAAACTCAACTTGAATGTTGTATTCATCCCGCAAAATATCATAAACCTCTATGCCTGCTAAACCCATGTTGAGAGTATGCACAGACAATTTTGTAGGATCAAAATCAAACACCTTGTCTCCGTCAATCAACTCCTTTCCAAATGCATAATAATCGCCTATATCATTGATTTCTTCTTTGGCATAGTCTACCAGCTCTTGAGTTTTTTTTAATAACTCTTTTCCGTTTAGAGCCAATTCTTTTCTTGATATGTCAAGGCTTGCCATCAAAAGATAGTTTCCTGATGTGGTTTGTGTTAGATTAATTATTTTTCTTACATAATCGGCGTTTATACCCTTGCCTAGCAATAGCACCGCACTTTGAGTGAGCGACAGTCCGCTTTTGTGCATAGATACTGCAACCATGTCCGCCCCAGCCTTTATGCCGCTGATGGGCAAATCCTTTCCAAAATTAAAGTGCGTACCGTGTGCCTCATCTACTAGCACTCTCATTTTATATTTTTTTGCTAGCCTGACAATGTTTTTTAAGTCAGAGCAAACACCATAATAGCTGGGATTGTTGAATAAAATTGCTTTTGCATCAGGATTCTCCATCATAGTTTTTTCTACTATATCAAGCCCCATGCCTAGCGGGATTCCCAAATCCTTGTTTACTCCTGGGTTTATATAGATAGGAATAGCACCGCAAAGAATAAGTGCGTTTATTACTGATACATGCACAGCACGGCTGATTATGATTTTTTCGCCTTTTTTGACACTAGACATAATCATAGCTTGCACTGCAGCAGATGTGCCCGTAGTAAGCAAAAAAGCTGCACTAGCACCAAAAGCATCTGCCATGATTGTTTCTGCCTCTTTGATTATGCCTCTTGGGTTGTTTAAATAATCTAGCGGTTTCATACCGTTTACATCAATTGAGACCGCCCTTTTTCCTAAAAATTCTGTCAAAGCATTGTTGCCCTTGCCTCTTTTGTGTCCTGGAACATCAAAAGGAACAACTCTTGCCTCTCTAAAGTTGTTTAAGGCATTGACGATGGGGGTGTTTTGTTGCAGCGTTTTGTTCATAATTTCACCTATTGGACTTGCTGGCTCAAGCAAAGAAAGATTAGCAAGTCTATTAAAAAAAGAGTAGATCAGACTAATTGCCGCCTACTCTTTTTTATGATTGTACAAAAAAAGAAGTTTTGCCTAGCGGCTGCCAACAGACCTTAAACTAAAAAGATTAAGATTCAATTAGGGGTGCCCACTTTATACAAATTGGAGGGGTACCCACAACCGCTCCATTACACTAAACAATCCTATCATTAAATTATTGTCTTGTCAACCAAAATAAGGTAATTTTAAAAAAATTGTCGTGCAAAAAAATTTGCACCATATTTTTAGTGCTGTCCGTCATTTGCAAGCTGTTTTGTCATAATGTCAAAATTCTACAAAGTTCTTAAAACTTGTTTGGATTATTTTTATTTTGCCTTACATACAATAATTTTAAGATGTATCAAATGAGTTTGAGCGCTGGGGCAGAATATTCTGCTTGGATTTATGCGCTAGAAAAAAAGCTAAGAAATAAATTAGACAATGCCTTGATTGTCAGTCGCAATGAGCCAAAAAGGGTTTATTTGGCGATAGCTTGTGAGCATTCTGCTAAAAGGCGTATATTAAAAGAGACTAGTGAGGCTGTTTTGGATATGTTTTGCACCTTAGCCAAGCAGCATTATTATCTAGAGAATTTGAGCTTGCCGCTGCTTTGTGAGGATAAATACAATATATTGCTAGCGGCACTTATTGAGTTTGATAGTGTGAGTGATAAAGCGCTTATTAAAGAGTCTTTTGCATTAGAAAACGGACTTAATTTAGACGGGGTATATAATTTTGCATTTGGGGCTGTGAAAAAAAGGTGGCAAGAGATTGGGGAATTGACCAAAGAGAATGCAGGGTTTTTGTCTGATAATGAAATATTTTTTGAATTGATAAAGTATTTATTTAGTGCAATTTGTCCTAAGGTAGAAAAAGCGCTTTGTTTGTTTGATGGGAACAAGTATTTGTTGTATGAGCCAAATTGTGTGTGCCCTATTGCAGAGGCGTTTAGTGAAGAAGAATTATTTTGTGCTTTGATTAAAGCTGCTCCTATTTGTTTGGAGCTTAGTGGAAACATAAATAAAGGAACAATGGAAAAATTAAATACGATTTTTAAAAGTGACGGACAAGATAAGGCGGGGATAAATTAAATTTAAATTTCTGTCATTTCGGGGGCGAAGCCCATTGGCACGAATACCTCTTGGCACGCCAATCACCGAAGGTGAGAAATCTTTGCTTTATTTAATTTCAAAAAACTCTGCACAAACTAGTGTTTGTACAGAGTTTTTTGATTGATTTCATATTTTTTGATTGAGTTTATTAGGTTTGTTATTCTAAAGAGACAATGAAATAATAAATTGGTTGTCCGCCAAAGTGAATATCTACATCACATTTTTTATATTCTTTAGATAGCTCAAAGGCTACTGAATTTGCCTCATCCTCTGTGATATTGTTTCCAAAATATAGCGTGATATTTGACACATCCTGATCCATCATCTTTGCAACCAAATCCTTGGTAACCCTTTTTAAATCCTGTCCTTGTGCTGCTATCGCACTTGAATCTAGCCCGATTATATCGCCCTCTTTTAAATCAAAGCTGTCAATTTGCGTGCTTCTTACTGCATATGTCACAAGCCCTGACTTAACAGTATTTTTTGCCGCTTGCATATATGTCAAATTATTTTCTAGAGTGTCCTCTGGATTGAAAGCCAGCACCGCCGACAGCCCCTCAGGAACAGACCTAGTAGGAATAATATGCAATATCCTTTTAGACAAATTTTTTGCTTGCTCGGCCGCCAAAATAATATTTTTATTGTTTGGAAAAATAAATACATGCTCTGCTAGCACAGCATCTGCCGCTTTTGCAATATCATCTGCACTAGGGTTCATCGTTTGACCACCCGCCAGCACACAGTCTACCAAAAGATCAGAAAAAATATTAGACAACCCATCCCCAGCACACACCGACACCATACCAAACTTTTTTAATTCCTCTTTCTTTTTGCCCACAAGTTGCCTGTTTTGCTCAAGCATGTTGTCCACTTTCAGTTTATCTAGTTCACCCAATTCTAATGCATAAGTCATAGCAACACCAGGCTGATTTGTATGAACATGCACTTTTACTAAGGATAAATCCCCAATGACTAGCACGCTATCGCCAATATTCATAAGCTTTTCTCTAAACCTGTCTATATCAACCTCTGTCGTCTTTTTAGATAGGTTGATCACAAAAAACTCTGTGCAATATGCAAACTCAATTTCAGACAACTCACCAAACTCAAACCCTTGCTCAGCTTCAAATTTTCCATCCAATCCAGTTTGACTTATGTAATCATCAAACTGCAAATTCTCCTCTTTTTCAGTCAATACATTTACAAACCCTTGAAAAATAATCAACAATCCTCTGCCGCCTGCGTCAATTACGCCCGCCTTTTTCAAAACCTCCAGCATTTCAGGCGTCAATTTTAGCGCCCTTTCACCCTCTGCAATCACGCCATGCAAAAAGTCCTCTATGCCTTGACATTTTTTTGCAACAGAGTTTGCCGCCTCACTCATAAAACGAATGATAGTCAACATAGTCCCTTCTTTAGGTTTTGTAACCGCATTATAAGACACTTCAGTAGCCTGAGCAAGTGCCTTTATAAAAGACTTGATGCTAATCTCATTGCTTCCTAAAAAACCGTTGCAAAGACCTTTGATAATTTGCGATAAAATTACACCGCTGTTTCCCCTAGCACCCCTAAGCGCACCTTTAGCAAAAGAGTTGCAAACATCTGTTAGGTTGTTAGACGGGCAATTTGTCACCTCTTTTGCAGCTGACAACAAAGTAAGCGACATGTTTGTCCCCGTGTCACCATCAGGAACAGGAAAAACATTTAAAGCGTCTACATGGTTTTTGTTTTCATCTAGCAGCCTTGACGCATTCAATATCATTTTTCTAAGCGTCAAACCGTTTATGGTTTTAGCTTGCACGGGTGCTGCTGGTTTTTTTGCCGCAGGGGGCTTTTTTGCCGCCTGATCATTATTTTTTATATTAGTTGTCTTTTTGTTTGACATAAAATACCTGTTTAATGATGCACAATGCACAAGCATAATGCACAATTATTGAATTTTTTATTTTGTAATTTTTATAATTATCAATGCACTTAATTCAATGCACAATTCACAATGCACAATGCACAATTAATGTAGGGCTTTTGATAGAGTAGTTATTACAATTACAAAATATAAAAACTACAACTATGTTAGTATCATATTAATGTAATTACACTCTCTATCCTATCGCACCCATCCTAAATTGTGCATTGTGCCTTATGCATTGTGAATTGTAATATTAAATCCCAGTGTCAACTATGTTTACATTCACTGTATCTACAATCATTCCAGTAAACTTTTCAACATCATACTTAACCGTTTTTTTAAGTGCCTCTGCAACCGCCTCTATAGACAAGCCATATTTCATCACCACATACAAATCTATAAAAATCCTGTCACCGTTACACAATACCCTGACCCCCTTGCCCTTTTGGTTTTTCTTAAAAATTCCCACAACGCTGTCAGAAAACCTGTTAGACAATAGGTCAATAATCCCATAGCACTCTAGCGCAGAATGCCCTGCAATTTGTGCAATGGCTTCTTCAGTTATTGAGATTCTTCCATATCCATTTGTAGTGTTTACACTCAAAATTGCCAAACTCCCTTTATATAGATACTATTATTTTAACTCAATTAAAAAAAAATTGCAAGGAATTTTGTTTGGTTTTGCAAAAAAATTTTTAGACAAATGCTGTAATTTAATGATTTTTGCTTGCGTTTAATATATTTATATGGTATAGTAGTTGTAATTATGTGCTAGGAAACTAGGGCTTAAGAACACAACAAGGGACACTAAAAAGCTTGCTAAGTCTATAGCAAGGACACGCCATGGGCGACTTTTATGTGGAGGTGATTATCATGAGCAAAGAATGTGTAATGTGCGGCAAATCAAGAGCAAGCGGCAACAATGTCAGCCACTCAAACCGCAAAACTAGACGCACTTTTTCGGCTAATATCCATAAGGCAAATGTTGAAATTGACGGAGTAGTCAGAAGAGAAAAAGTTTGCACTAGATGCATGCGTACTGCTAAAAAAACTGTCTAAACACTTCTTTTTTGTTTTTAAAGACAACAAAGCCCACGCTATTGGTTATAGCGTGGTTTTTTTGGTGTTATTTTAAGACAAATAATTAATAATAAAACTATTAATGACTTATTGCAAAACTATTAAAAATTAATGTCATCCTGTAAGGATCTCATCTTATAAGCAAACACATTTTTTATAATGTGAGATCCTTACAGGATGACAAATTTAAGTTTTTGGTTTTCCTACAATAATTGTGTTTATCATTAATACCTCTCCTTTCAGTCATTAATAATTAAATTAACAACTACCACCTTCTTCCTCTTCCCCTATTATGCCGTCTGTGATGCCTGCCTTGTCTTGTGCATCTTAATAACAACGCCCTAATTAACCACGGCGGCTTAAAACAATGTATTCTATGTTTCATAAAAACTGAAAACCTCCATCCTGATACTCACTATATATGAAACCTAAGGGCAAAGGGTGCAATTTATTGTTGTCTAGTCAAACCTTTTTTAGTAATGAGATGAGATTCATCGGTTACACAGCCACCGTACCAAGAATCATTTGTGACGGGACTCCTTTGGGGTCAAGATGACAAGAATTAAAATTTTGTCATTTCGAGTGAAACGAGAAATCTTTGCTTTATCATTTGATCTTTATAAAGCAAAGATCTCTCCCGTTGGTCGAGATGACATGAATTAATTTTTGTCATCCTAGTGACTTTAATCCATTAGCACAAAAACCTCTTGGCACACTAAGACACCTACCAAAAGATCCCTCTATAGACTTCTTAATTTTTCTATCGCAGCCTTTGGATCACTAGCCCCAAACACCGTGTTGCCCGCCACCAAAATATCCGCCCCAGCACCTATTATATCTTTGGCATTTTCAAGCGTAACGCCGCCGTCTACCTCTATTAGAGTGTGGGCGTTTTTATCCTTAATCATCTTTTTTAATGCGGCAATTTTTTCAATTGAGCTTTCAATAAACTTTTGCCCGCCAAAGCCTGGATAGACACTCATTATGACTATGATATCACAGTCTTTTATGTATGGGTCTAGCATAGTGACGGGGGTATCAGGAGAAATAGCCACTCCGCCCTTTATGCTGTGAGTGCGAATTAGACTCAAGCAATGCTCAATATTTTTTGTAGCCTCAACATGAAAGGTAAGCCAATCCGCCCCCGCCTTAATAAACTGCTCTATATATTTTTCAGGCTCTTCTATCATTAAATGAACATCAAGCGGAAGAGCGGTTGTTTTTTTTATGTCCGCTATCATTTTCATCCCGAATGTAAGATTGGGGACAAAACGCCCATCCATTACATCGCAATGAATAAGATCGGCATTTTGAATTAATCTAATTTGATCGCCCATCCTAGAAAAATCGGCAGATAGGATTGACGGTGCTATTTTTGCTGTTTTCATATGTTTTTTCTCCTATGTGAGTGCAAAATTAAGTGCAAAATTATTTGTATTGATTTTCTTTTTTATTTTTTAGCTCGCTAAATATCTCCAAATATCTGTTGTATCTTTGCTCATATTTATCCTTGTTTTCTATCACCGCACAATTGGGCTCACCTATGTGATTGCAGCGATGATATTTGCACTCCCCTCTATATTTTTCAAACTCGGGATAATATAAATCTAGATCATCATGCTCTACTTCAAATAATTCTGTCAGACTAAACCCAGGGGTGTCTGCCAAAAGTCCGTCATTTATTTTAAACAGCTGCGTGTTGGTAGTAGTATTCTTTCCTCTTTGAATAGCTTTAGACAATTCATTTGTCTTTTGAGTTTGGCTTTTTGTTAGGGCATTGATTATGGTAGACTTTCCTACCGCAGACTGCCCTGCCAGCACCGACAATTTATTTTTTAATAGATTTTTAAGCATAGTAATTTTTGCCTGCTCTGCAGAGGTTTGAATAATTTTGATATCTTTATATTGAGTGCTGATTTGATTGATAAAATCTTGTGAGTTTATGTCGCATTTATTGATGCATATGATAGGCTGGATATTTTTTTTAAAAGCGTTTATTATCATTTTGTCCAGCATTTTAAAATCAGGCTGCGGCAATGATGAAATCACCATAATTAGTTGGTCAACATTTGCAACGGCTGGTCTGATCAGCTTGTTTTTGCGATGCTCTACGCTCAATATCACCTTGTTATCTATGTCCGCTTTGACAAAATCCCCAGCCAAAATAGTGCCGCCTTTTTTAAAAAACCTGTGTGATTCACTATGATTGTCACTAGTTTTATTGCTTGATCTTGCCGTGCATACCAAAACCTCATCGCCTAGATCTATGGCAAAACGATGCGACATGGTGGATATTACACGATATAATTTTTCATTATTGTTTTTTGTCATTAACATATTCTCTTACATCAAGATAGGTCATGCTTATGCCATGCATTGTGGGTGAAAATGGTATAAAAAAGCTGTATTCTTCTTGTCCATCTAACACAATTGTTAAAACAGGACTTAAAACAAATTGGTCAAAACGATTCATGTCAAAGGTAAGCCAAATAAATAACTCTAGTCTAGTTCCTGCAATATAATTAATTGGAAATGTTGCATCCTCTAAATCATAGCTATAAATATTGTCGTGATAAAAAATCAATTCTTTTATGTCAAAGGATTTTGTATTCCCATCACTTAAGGTTAGCAAATAAAGATAAATGCCGTCATCACCAAGAAAAAGCGTATTTGTGCCATGGCTAATTATAGTGTCAGTTACATATTTTTGCTGTAAATTTATTGATCCTATTTCAAAAACGCCGTTGTTAGTTTTAAGGTGTGTCAGCTGTGTGGCAGCAATAGACATTTCAAAAAATATATCCAAAACAAAATATTCTACATTAGTAGGATTGTTGCCATGTGTAAGTGCGTGGACAAATCGGATTTTTGCTTCTGTTATGGTTATGCCATCTATTGCAAAAGACAAATTGTCATAATCCTCAAAAAAAGCAATATCTTGATTGCCTATATTAAAAGCCATTAAACTTACCGACCCACCATATTGCATTATGCCCAAAAAGCCGTGCTGTCTCCTAAATAATATGCCTGGCTCAAGGGGTTCAAGCGGAGTGTCATTATTACAAGCACTAAAAACAAAGGCTGTTGTTAGCATCATTGCCACCGCTATAACTATTAACAATAGTTTTACTTTTTTCATTTTTACCTCCTAGAATTATTAACATGAAATTGCATCATAATTATTAAAATTTATGTGTGTAAACTTATTTAATGTCATCCCTGTCAGTTTTTTGCCCGATATAATTACCTCTTAGTTGTCCTAAGTGGGCTGGTAAGTCGGGACATTTTTATAACTTCCATTCAAACTTTTCCTTAAAATCATTGAAACATTCTTTGCATATCCAATAATCATACTCATCTACTATCGCAACATATCCTTCCACTACACAATGATCATCCAAAATTTCAGTGTAAAATTTCTTCCAACAAAAGGCACAGTGGTCATGGTCTTGCACATCACTTTGGGGTTTCCAACTCATAAACTTCAAAGTTTCATTCGCCAAATATATTTCTTGACCGTTTAATCTCCAGTCATAATCTTCAATAAATCTCCACTTGTTTTTATTTTTGAGCCTGTTCACGCAATCTTCGCAAACCCATTTATCAGGAAGAGTAGAATACGAAAATTTACGATAAATATAAGGCTCACTCGCAACCAAATCACGCATAATAACCTTATCACAAAAATCGCATTTAATTGGCGGATTAACCTCATGTATAAAATACTCTGCTGTACTTTGCTGATAAAGCGTTTGTTTTAATTTATTTTCCTGTTGCTTATTCCACATAAAATTTTCTCTCTTTGACATACACGAGTCGGTTATATATTCTAGATATAAGGCTAGTTTTAGTCGGTTTTTTGCCCGACAAATTTATTTCTTAGTTGTCCGCACGCTGAGCCTGTTTCACTGCCAGCACTTTTTCTTAAGGTGGCGTTTAACTTAAAGCCCTCTAGCCAGCCCAAAAACTTTTCTGCGTCTGGTCTTAAAACAGGGGTTAGTCCGCTTTCTTTAACATGATTTAGCATGATTAAATTGATGTGGACAGGAAAGTTTGCAAACAATTCTTTTAAACGCTTTGCATCAAAGTGCGTGTTGTTTATGCCCTTGATTAGCACATATTCTATTGACACTCTTCTGCCTGACTTATTAAAATAATATTTTGCAGCGTCAAGAGTTTCTTTTAAGGTGTATTTTTTGGCAATGGGCATCAATGACTTTCTAGTGTCGTCAGTAGTTGCATGTAGTGATAATGATAGGTTTACAGAATAATTTTCATCGGCTAGTTTTATTATTTGCGGAACTAGTCCGCAGGTTGACAAGGATATGTTTCTTTGAGAAAAGTTTAGTCCCTTAGGATCAGTGATGATTTTTATGAATTTTGTAGTGTTATAATAATTGTCTAGGGGCTCTCCGCTGCCCATCAATACAATTTTTGATACAGGAGTAGTTTTTAATGTTTTGTTGACAATGGTCACTTGAGAATAAATTTCACCTGAAGCCAAATTTCTTGATAAACCGTTTAGATGTGAGGCACAAAATGCACAGCCCATGCGGCACCCGGCTTGAGTGGATATGCATAAAGAGTTTCCATAATTGTGCGGAATAAGAATACCCTCAATCAAGTTGCCGTCATTTAGTGCATACAAAAGCTTGACTGATTTGTCGCTTGACTTGATTTGTTTGACTATTTTTAAGGCGGTGGCATGATATTCTATTTTTAGTTTTTCTTTTAAAGCGCTTGGAATATTAGACATCTGATCAAAATCAGTGCCACTAGACAGCCACTTAAAAACCTGCTCCGCCCTAAATGGTGGGTGGTCAGCCAGCACATACTTTAATTCTTCAATTGTAAAATCTGTAATATTTTTCATAATTAATTGTGTCCAAACATATGTTTGCGCAGAGTTTTTGCTATAAAAAACCCGTCTGAATTGTGATTTTGAGGATATAGATTTTGCCACTCTATTAATCCAAAATCCTTGTTTAATGCTAAAAACTTTTCTATAATTTCTTCATTTTCTTCTTTTAGGATAGTGCAAGTAGAATAACACAGCGTACCATTTAAAGCAACATATTTTGATCCATTCTGCAAAATATCCAGCTGCAATTTGTTTAATACAGCAATATCTTCTGGCTTTCTGTTTATAAATACATCAGGCTTTTGCCTTACTCCTAAACCGCTGCAAGGAACATCGCAAATCACTAAATCAAACTTATTTTGCCATTTTGCATTAAAAATAGTCGCATCATTTTGCAATATCTGAATATCTACGCCCCTTGTGTTTGCATAAGCTTTTATTAACTCCAATCTATGCGCATGAATATCACAAGCAACTACTCTTGCATTAGGCAATAACTCCTTTAAATAAACGGCTTTTCCACCAGGTGCTGCACAAAGGTCCAAAACATTTAGTTTGTCATTTTTATCAAATCCACTAATATAATTTTTTACTGCAAGCATTGATGATAATGACATAATCGTATAATCATTTTTATTCAATGAATCCAATTGTGCTTTTGTAGCCAAATACCCAAGCTCTGTTTTATCAAAAAGCACCTTATTAGACCTTATGTGAGTGCGATATTCTGTAGTATCAAACATCTTTTTAATAAACTCATCGTCATAATGCTTTTGAAGCAATTTAATTATCCAGCCTGGCACACTTAAATTAATTGCTAAATCACTAGTTTGCACAACATAATCCAAGCTTTTTCTTAGCACTGCATTTATAAATCCTGACAAATCCTTTTTGCCGATTTGTTTTGCCACCGACACAGTTTTATCTATTGCAGAATGCTTTGGGGTGTTTGAAAACCTTAATAAATATAGTCCTATTTTTAATATGATTAAGGCAGGCTTTTTAGGGCGAGTTGCAGTCAGCTCCCCTATTATAAAATCTAACTGCACATTTTTTTCTAGCACACCATAAAAAACTCTTGTGATATATTGCTTGTCCTTAATTGTTTTTTTCAGCACCTCATTCAAAGCTATGCCACTGTACTCGCCGCTAAAAACCTTAAAAAGCAATTCATAAATAATTTTTTCACTAGTTTGCACCAATTTTTTTTCCGATTGCATCATTGCCTAACAAAAACTCCTTTGCTGTCATTCGCCTTTTATTCATGGGCAAAACCTCTAATACCCTTATGCTGCCCTGTCCGCATTTAATAATAAAATTATCCTCAATAATCCCCACATCCTTGTTGACTTGCACCTCATCCACAATCTCACAAGCTAGCACCCTCATATACAAATCATCAATATAAGCATAAGAATTTATCGCCCTAATTTGATTGAAGATTGCCCTAGCCGATTTAAAAAAATCTATCGCCCCCATTTCTTTTGTAATCAAACTGCATTTTGTTGCAGCCGCATGATCTTGTTTAATAGAAAAACTCGTGCCTTTCTCTAGTTTGTACAGGGTTTTTAATAATAAATCAGCAGATAAATCGCTTAGTCTATCTGACAAGATTTCAATTGTGTCACTATCTAAAATAGGCGTTTTTTCTTGCAACAATATATCACCGCTATCAAGCCCTAATTCCGTTTGCATAATGGTTATGCCAGTTTCTTTTTCTCCATTTAATATTGCACTCTGTATCGGAGATGCCCCTCTATATTTTGGAAGAAGCGATGCGTGGGCATTGATGATGCCAAATTTAGGAATATCTATAATCTCTTGTGTCAAAATTTGGCCATACGCCACCGTGATAAAAATGTCTGCATCCAATGTTTTTAAAAAGGCGACTTGATTTTTAATTGACTCAAATTGATAGACAGGCAAGTTTAATTCTAGTGCCTTTTCTTTAACTGGTGTCGGCAGCAAATTCCCTTTTCTATCCTTTGCCCTATCAGGTTGAGAAATCACTCCCACTATCTTATGATGAGAGTCATACAAACTTTTTAATGGCTTTATTGCAAAGCCTGGTGTCCCTAAAAATACTATTTTCATATGTTTTAATCCATTTTATCTAATCTATCAATATATAAAATGCCGTCTAAATGATCTAGTTCATGAGAGCAAACAACCGCAAAAAAATCCTTTGCCTTGATTATAAACTCAGCTCCCTCTCTATCTTGTGCTTTGATTTTTAATTGCTTAGCCCTTTTGACATCGCCTTTTCTATGCGGAATGCTCAAGCACCCCTCATTAAAAATTTGCTGCCCTTTTTCTTCTAACACAACAGGATTGACAAACACATGTATAAACTCATCCTCATCAGTTGCAACAAAAACCCGCTTTAAACTGCCCACCTGAACAGCCGCAAGACCAGCTCCCTCTGCATGAATCATCGTATCAATCATATCATCAATAAGCACACTTAAATTAGCGTCAAACACCGTGATTGCACGAGATTTTTGCCGCAAAATATCATCTCCCTCTTTAACTATATTTCTTATTGCCATCATAAACTCCTTTAAAATTTTTAACTTTCAATATTAATATTTTCATCATCCATTTGCTTAGCTTGGATTTTTTTAGTCTCATTTTTTTTGATGATAATTTTATTTTGAATAAAAACACAGATAATCGCAAGGATTGCAAAAAGCACATATGCAAACACCATCCAAAGAATAAGCGACAAAACTGGCGACACAATGTAACTTGCAAAAAACACAATCGCACGCACACTAGGCACACCAATAACCGCCATAACGCCCATTGATATTAAAACATATATAAACTCTAAAATTTTTCCGCCTAGCCGCTTCATTTTGACAGTTCCAACAAAAACGACAATACCAAAACCAAAAAAAGGAACAAAAATACCCACAAGATATTGCCACTTATTAGCATGAACTTCCCTTTCAATTTTTGGCTTTTTTTGCTTTTTTGACTTTGTTTTTGGCTTTTTTAAATGCGGTGTATTTATATCATGTTTTGCCATAGTACCTTTTAAAATCCCCTAGCTAAGACTATTTGGATTAATCTCTACAAAAACGCTGATGCCTTTTTTTTGCTGCTCGTCTACTATATTATATACTGTTTGCAATATTTCGTCAAATGAATTTTTTATCCTCATCAAAATTTGCATACGGGATTGATTTTTAATTTTTTTTATGGGAGAATGCATATAAGCTAGATATGAAAAGCAGTCCTTATTTTCTTTAGAAACAGCCAACACCTTTTCATAGATGGCTTTTAAACTCAATGCAGTTTTTTCTTGACACTCGCCTGATACCAAAATGCGAAGTATATTAGAAAATGGTGGGAAACTAGTGATTTCTCTAATATTGATTTCTTTTTTATAAAAGGCGGCATAGTCGGCAGTGGTGGCAAACTTATATACAAAATGGTTGGGTGCATAGGTTTGCAAATAAACCGTGCCTTTTTTATCCGCCCTGCCTGCTCTGCCTGAAACCTGCGTGATTAGTTGAAAGGTGCGTTCGTTTGCTTTATAGTCTGAAAAGTGCAGTGATATGTCGGCATCAATTATTCCCACTAGTGTCACTTCAGGAAAATCATGCCCCTTTGCTATCATTTGAGTCCCAATCAATATGTCTGCTTTTTTTTCTCTAAACTGGGTTAGGATGTTTAGATGAGCGTCTTTGTTTTGCGTAGTGTCGTTGTCCATCCTAAGCGTGCGGGCGGTGGGAAAAAGCTGGGCAATTTTTTCTTCTACTTGTTGTGTGCCCAAAAAGCCTCGCCTAAAGTTTGGGTGCTGGCAAGTGGGACATTGAGTGGGAGAGTTGTATCGGTTTTGACAATAATGACATTTTAATTGGTTTTCATTTGGGCGACCGAGGGCGTCCGCCCCTACATGCAACACAAGCGACACATCGCAGCGCTCGCATTGAGGCACATATCCACATGAGGTGCAACGCACAAATGAAGAATAGCCACGGCGGTTAATAAACAGCATGGCTTGGTTTTTTTGGGCAAGGCAATCAGCAAGTGCGGCATGAAGGTCGCTAGAAAAAAGAGAGTTGTTGCCGTGGTAGATTTCACTGCACATGTTGGTGATATTTACAGACGGAAGGGTGTTGTTGATGCGGTGCGGCATTTCTATTAGGGTATAGTCACCTGTTTTAGTTTGATAATAGGTTTCTACTGCAGGTGTAGCGCTGCCTAAAATTAGCGTGCAATCATTGTGCTTAGCTCTAAATTCTGCAATCTCTTGAGTTTTGTATCTAGGGTTTGATTCTGATGAATAGCTCCCGTCATGCTCCTCATCAATTATAATAAGCCCTAGATTTTTTAAAGGTGCAAATATTGCACTCCTAGCACCCACCGCAATCAAAGCATCCCCATTTAACAATCTTTGCCACTCATCAAACCTCTCACCCGCCGACAACCCAGAATGCAATATGGCAACCTTGTCCAAAAATCTAGACTTAAATTTTGAAAAAACTTGCGGAGTAAGCGATATTTCAGGCACAAGCAAAATCGCCGTCTTGCCCTCTTTAATCACCTTATCCATACATCTTAAATAGACCTCCGTCTTTCCGCTCCCCGTCACACCATGCAACAAAAACTTTGAAAAAAACTCTGCACAAACTAGTGTTTGCACTGCATTTTGCTGCTCTTTTGTAAGCACAAGCTCGTTATCACGCTCGCCAATTCCCTTATATGGAGTCCTATTAATCTGCCGCTTTTCTTGCACAATTATCCCACGCTCTATCAAATTATTAAGCGCCGAGGTAGAAAAATTCTCTCTTATATAAGCACTGAAATGCCCGCCGCTTTCTATCAAATATTCATACAAATCCCTTTGCCCCTTGCTTTTGACAAACTCATTCATATCCTTGTCTTTATACTCATCACTAATCCTAACAAACTGCCTAACAAGCTCTTTGACTCTTCCGCCACGCATTTGAGACGGAATAAACAAACGCAAAATATCCACTATCCTAAGATGATAGAGGCGTTTCATAAACTCCATTAAACCCAGCATCTCTTGCGTAATAACAGGTCTATCATCAAGCGGCTTTATAATCGCTTTCAACTTAGAGTTGTCATAATCCGACTTATCCGACATTGATATTACATAACCTTCTATCTGCCTAGCCCCAAAAGGAACCAGCACCCTATGCCCTGGTTCTATCCCGTTGATAGTCAAATAATCAAAAATCCTATCCACCTCATTGTTTGAAATGTCAACAATAACTTTAGCAATCATAGTGTTTGCACTGTATTTAATATGATTTTTGCTAATTCTTTTTTGCCAATCTTGTCCGTTTGAATTTGCTTGTCCTTGGTCAGGATAGTTGCTATGTTAGTATCTATATCAAATCCAGCACCATCTGCCAAAATATCATTTGCCACCACCATATCAGCATTTTTAGTTTTCATTTTATTCTTAGCATTTTCAATCAAGCTTTCAGTTTCGGCAGCAAAAATAACCAGCTTTGCCTTGCCCTTTGTTTTGCCTATCTCGCTTGCTATATCAACATTTTTAACCAGCTTTAAAGACAGCTCTTTATCCTTAATTTTATTTTTTGAATACTCTATTTTATAATCACAAGGAGCCGCCGCAAAAATATAATAATCCTGTTTTTTTGATGCAGCCACCGCCTCATACATGTTGTCAGTGGTCACTACCTTTATCAAATTAATCCCACTAGGAATTTTTTTTGCCAGCTCTTCTTTAATATTCCCCACTATTAAAGTAACATCCGCACCCCTATCAAAGGCATCTATCGCAACCTCAATCCCCATCAGCCCACTTGACCTATTGGACAAAAAACGCACAGGATCAATAGACTCTCTAGTAGCCCCCGCAGTCACAAGCACTCTCTTTTTAGCCAAATCTTGTTTAGGCTTCACTAAAGAAACCACCTTATCTATAATTGCATCAACACTAGCAAGCCGCCCATTTCCACTATCACCACACGCTAACAATCCACTCTCACTCTCAATAAAATAAAAACCTCTCTCTTTTAGCCGCCGCTCATTCTCACGATAAGCCGCACTGTTTAGCATAACCGTATTCATCGCAGGAGCAAAAACAACCAACCCTTCTGCCGCCATTATAGTAGTAGTCGTAAAATCATCCGCTATGCCGCTTGCCACCTTGCCTATCACATTGGCAGTAGCAGGAGCCACCAAAAACATGTCCGCCGCCTTAGCTAAACTAATATGCTCTACATTCCATTCTCTATCCCCGTCAAACATATCACAAATTACTCTGTTGTTTGACAAAGTCTCAAAGCTAAGCGGCCGCACAAACTCGGCAGCATTTTTTGTCATAACAACAAAAACATTGCACCCCAGCTTTTTAAGCCGAGACACAATCTCGCAAGATTTATATGCCGCAATGCCACCCGTGACACAAACGGCAATGGTTTTGCCGCTTAAGTTCACGCTATTAATCCTCAAACGCAGGTCTAATCACATCATTTTGAAGCTCTGTTGCAGCAAATGAAACAGCCGATTTTTCGCCCTCTTTAAGCATATCAATTTTTTTATCCAGCAAAAACCTTGCACGCTTAGTAATCAAGCACACCAAAGCGTATTTGCAGTCAACTTTATCCACCAATTTATCAATTGCAGGCTCTAACAACATTTTAATTTTCTCCTATGTTTCTATTATAGCACAACAACAATCTTTTTTCAAGTGTTTTGTTATGCTATAAACAAAATCTTCTTGAAAATACAAAAAAAATATTATTGACTCCTGATCCTATTAAATGTATTGTTTTAGCTTTATTTCATTTAACTTGCTTATCATTAACTCAGCCTTATGGAGTGCCCTTTTCTGTAATCCTTCATCAAGCTTAAACTTTTCTAGGTCTTCCGTAATTAAATTTCGATATTCTGCAAATTTTAATTTTATAAACCCAATTTCTTGATCAGCATTAAGTTTTTTAGAGTATTGAGCAAGCAAATTTATCATGTTGCTTTCACTAGTTATTATAGAGTGTATTCTAATTGCCCACGATGGGTCTCCAGAATACACAGAAAAACAATCTTTGTCTAAACTCCCAATCAGTCTATCTATTATTTTAATTGCGTTATCTATAAATGCTCGCTCTTTTGATATTCTTTGAGTAAGCAAAAAGGCAACCCCAACACTTATAACTATCGTTATAAAAAGTCTGACCCATTCTTGAAAGCTGATACTCCAAAAACTGTCTGGACAAATTGCACTCACAATCAACCAAACAATCATTAAGACTAAAGCAACAAAAGAGCAAATTAATAATGTTTTTTTCATTTCAATGCCTTTATAGCCTCACTTATATATAACTTAACTTCATCAATTAGTGCAGGTTCTTCATCTGATTTAAATTCGAATAAATTTGCTATTTTTTTATCTTTTGTGTCTCTAACCAACCCCCCAAAAGCTTCCTCTAAAAAAGATGTCGGATATCCATATCCACCATCAAAATCTATCATAATTCTTTTATTCTCATTTTTAGCTTGATTCAAAAGATTCTTCAACACGCTATCTCTAAAATCTTCACCCGAATATGTGCCCTCCTTAACATACCTAGGACCTGGTGTTTCAGTATATTGTGTTGCAATTATATAATCAATCATATTTTATCTCCTTTTTAATATCCATTTCCCAATAATATACTGTACCTGCTATTGGTCTACTTTGCTCTTTTTTATCTATTATCATTTTTGAGTTAGAGTATTTGAGTTCACAATACGCCCTGCTAGATATAACAAACAATTTTTCTAAGCTGTTATTTTTTACACATTCAGCCATTTTAGGCAACCCTTTACCCCTATAGCCCTTTTTTGTCCGTGTCCTAAACACACCTTTAAGAGCCGACTCCACTATTGCAGATTCATTAGGAAATATTTTTTCAGTAAATCTTGTCCTAACTGTTTTTGGTATCCCAAGTCCAGTATCAAGAAAGGTAAACAATATTTTATCACCAACACTTTGAGCGGATACATACCAATTATTTAACCTTTTATTATCATTATATGCATGCTGAACCGTGTTGAGCATCATTTCACCTAATAAAACAAATAAATACTTCGTCTTAGTTTTATCACAATTAGCAATACTGCAAACAAAATCGCAAATTTTCTTTGTTGTATCCTCTTGATCATAAGTAGATTTTGATATGATTCTAATTTGCTTAGATTCTGTTGTCGGAACAACTGCTGCTGTTGATTCCATATACTTAAAAAACCCTGATTGCCTAATATACTCTGCACACCTTTTCTCTGTTGGCAAATTACCCGCAAAATTATGACGGCCTTGACCTAAACTTTGCAAATCTTTTATTATAGCTATTAAATAAATTATGGCATCAGCAGAAATATTTATAACATTGCTCATATCAAAAAATATCTTTGTCCTATCTTTTGTTCTATTCGTGAATTTCAATATATCGTCAAAAAAAGGAATTACCTCTTGTGCATTTTCGATGATACTAAAATTTGATGGTGCTTGTACTTTATATTCATTTTTCTTTCCTTTGCCTTTTTGTTTTTTAACTGTTTGATTTGAGGTTGTCGAAAACTCACCAGCAAATTTTCTCGATTTCCTAACAGTATTTCTTTTACCCTTTCGGATCTGATATCGTTTTAGCCAAGCACTATACTTTGAATCTTTCTTCCGCATTTAAGGTCTCCTACTCACCCAGAATTCCAATAATCGCATCTTTATTCACATCCACCCTAGCCTTTTCTGCACGCACTATACTCATTACACTTTCTACCGCCTCATCCAAATTATCATTAAACACCAAATAATCAAACTTCTTAGCCTCCAAAATCTCCCGTTTCGCTCCGCCTAGCCTAATCCTCAAGCTCTCCTCACTCTCCGTCCCCCGCCCTTTAAGCCTATCTTCCAATACCCCCAAATCAGGCGTCATAATAAAAATCTGAATGCACGCTGGATATTTTGCCTTGATCTGCTTTGCCCCCTCTACATCAATTTCAAACATTACATCATCACCATTATCTAGCATCTCCATAATCGGAGCCCTTGGCGTTCCATAAAAGTTTTCAAAAACACTAGCTGTTTCCAAAAAGTCACCGCTTGCAATCATCTGCTGATATTCTTCTATCGTCTTAAAATAATAATTGACACCCTCAAGCTCTCCTACCCTAGGTTGCCTAGTAGTAACAGAAATGCTTCTTTTAATAAACGGCATTTTTTCAAGCACAATATTATAAATCGTGCCCTTGCCCACACCGCTAGGCCCGCTGATTACAAACATCAACCCACTTGCTCTTTTGTGTTTCATACAAGTATTATACCATACAAATAATCATTGTTCAACTGTTTTTATTAGAAAAATTCAATTAATTTTTTTCCTATAGATCAACAGTTTGCTCTAAACGACTAACGATTGGGATTATAAAAATGACTAATATCTAGCCTAAAAGGCTCGCTCCATAAACTAGGCTCAAAATGCACAAAATCAAATGTCGCCCTTGTAGTCATAATGATTAAATACGCTATGCTGTTGTCATTTGGAATCCTATTTCTATAATGAGTGTTTATTGTCGCAAGATTAATTCTTTGAGGTCTAGCGGTCAAAATGTGAGGATTCCATGAAATTATACCAGAAGGAAAAACTCTATAGTTGCTGCCAATTAGTGTTGCTAGACTTGTATTATCAAGATTAGCCCGTGTCCTCTCTGATATGATAGAAATTATATATGTATGATATCCCCTAGCCAATCTGTGATTTGGGATATTTATGTTGTTTTGTCTAAAGCTAGCAGTGTCTGGCAAAGGGGTGTCCCAATATATCCATGTGCCGTTTTGCCTGATATTTAGTGGCGATGTCATGGGGATATCGCTATTCATCAAAATTGAAACAACTGCAGTACTCCAATTTACCTCTGCATCGCCGCCATTTATTATCTCCCTAATCCTAACACGCCACACCCCATACTCAAGACCTAGATGATTGACACTAGCAGAAAAATATGTCGTGCTGCCAAACATTCCTGGTGCATATCTAGGATTAGCCTCATCAAAGCTTAAAATCATTCCATAAAAAAACACAAAATTATCGTTCCCTATGTGATTATATAAATTAATTTCAAAACCATCATTTTCACTAACCCTACCATTAGAAGACCAACTAATTGTATCAGCTGTCAATAAAATCCGCCCAAATGAACCCCCACTCCCGCAAGCAACAAAAATTATATTAGGAACAATCAGCACCATTAGCACCAATAAAGCATTCATAAATGATTTCTTTTTCATGCATTGCCTCCACTTTTTATTAATAAGTCCTTAAACCCATCCTCGTCAATTATTTGAATATTTAAGTCTTTTGCTTTTTTTAATTTAGAGCCTGCCTTTTCTCCAGCGATTAGAATATCGGTAGTTTTTGAAATCGCAGACTGAATATTGCCGCCGTTTTCTTCTATCAAGCTTTGTGCCTGTGTCCTAGAAAACCCGTGCAAAACACCTGTTATCACTATATTTTTACTTAAAAAAATGCCCGTCTTTGATGCAGAATTATCTGTTGGATTGATGCCTATTTTTTTAAACTCTTGAATCAAATTTTTGTTTTGATCAAAATATTCTATTATACCTTGTGCCGTAATCTCCCCTATATCTTGAATAGCGTTTAATTCCTCTAAGTCTGCATTCATCAAACTATCAATATTGCCATACTTTTTTGCTAAATCCTTGGCAAGCTTTTTGCCCACATTTGGGATTCCCAAAGCATTAATAAATCTGTCCAAACTAGTGTTTTTGCTATTTTTTATACTATTTAATAAGTTATGAATTTTTTTATCCTTAAAGCCATCTAGTTTGGCAATATCACTTTCATTAAGCAAATATAACTGAACAGGAGAATTAATCTGCAGCTTTTCATTAAGCTCTTTTATAGTCTGTGTGCTAGCCCCCTCAATATCCATACAATCCTTTGACACAAAATGCTCTAATGCACCTTGAATTTGCGGCGGACAATTTTTAGTGTTGACACAAAATATATGTGCGCCTTTTTCTATAAGCAAAGTATTGCAAGCAGGACAAACTATAGGCTTAATAATTTCTTGCGTAATCAAATCCTTATCATCTGATACTCCCAAAATTTCAGGAATAACATCGTTGCTCCGCCTAATAAAAACCCTGCTGCCCAAATTCACTCCCTTTCGCAAAATGTCGCCATAATTATTAAGCGTAGCCCTTTTTACCGTCACGCCGCCTAATTCCACTGGAGTCAAATATGCAAGCGGAGTCAATTTTCCTGTCCTCCCAACATTCCACACCACCCCATCCAAAATAGTGTCCACCTCTTCCGCCTCAAATTTATATGCAATCGCCCACCTAGGGAATTTATCCGTATAACCAAGTCGCTCTCTTAATTTTAAATCACTCACCTTAACGACCATGCCGTCAATCAAAAAATCTAGCTTGCTTCTGTCAATACTCTGCACATTCTCTATGATTGCGCAGGGTTTTTTGCTAGCAAAATTATCAAGCACCTTAAATTTATTGCGTTTTAAAAACTCTATTATCTCGCCTTGGTTTTTTAAATCAGCTTCAATATAATTAATATTATAAAAGATTATATCTAAATTTCTTTTTGCAGTTATCTTAGTGTCTAGATTTCTAAAACCACCTGCCGCCCCATTTCTAGCATTTTTTAAAGGAATATCTGCCGTTTGATTATATTTTTCAAAACTAGACAATCTCATTATCCCCTCGCCTTGAATTTCTACAAACCCCTTATATTCAATAGATAACGGCACCGATTTAACCGTCAGCACTTGAGCAGTGACATCCTCGCCAACAACCCCATCTCCCCTTGTAGCCGCCTTAATTAAATTGCCGTTTTCATATGTTAATACAATTGTTATGCCGTCAAGCTTATATTCTAAAGACAACTCAAACTCATCTTCTCCCGTCAATTTTTTTGCCCTGCTTACCCAATCAAAAAACTCACCATCAGTTTGGCACTTGTCTAGTGAATAAAGCCGTGCTTTGTGAGCGTGCTTAATAAAGCCGTCTAAAATATCACCGCCCACTCGCCTTGTAGGAGAATCATTTAAAACAAACCCCGCCTCTTTTTCTAAAGAAACTAGTTCATCATAAAGCGTATCATAAAATTTATCCGACACACTAGGATTATCTAGCACATAATACTCATGCGCATATTTATTTAACTCGGAGACTAGCTGCTCCATTCTTTGACGCTTATCCATAATATCATTATAACACAAAAAAAATAGCCAGTCAACCAACTATCTTATCAGTTTTCATATCTATTATTTTATCTGCCATTTCTATAATTTTATCTGCCATTTTGCTTGCTTTTAGCATAAAAGTGTAGTAGAATGACAACAACAATCCCCTCAGGAGGCAACAACCATGAAAAAAATCAAGCTACTCACAACCTGCATACTATCAGCAATTTTGATAATCAGCACCTTTGCCTTAACGGCCTGCACTCCACCTACCCCCACCTCCATCGGGTGGTATGGCGGCACTGCTCACCACCACCAACCTAAGCACCTTGTGCTAAACGCTGGCGATACACTCACCGTCACAAACAATCACTTTCAAGACATAAGCCTTGACTTTGAGGACTTTAGTCTAGAGATTCATCAGGAGCGTGGTCAAAACATTGTTGCTATTCAAAACAATGTGATTACCGCTGTCAATAGCGGCTATGTTATAATTAGGGCAAGATTGTATCAAGAAACTATACACAACGCAAGCAGACAAAGAATAAGACCTTTCTATAGCGTAATTTTAGCCAACATTCATGTCATAAATGAAGCTACAATGACGCACATAACTACGGCAGAAGAGCTGGCGGCAATGAATGATAATTTAGACGGACATTTTATTTTGATGGCGGATATTGATCTAGCTGAGTGGGGTGAGTGGACTCCGATTGGGAGTGGTTCTACTTATTCTTTTAGAGGTATGTTTGTTAATCCTCATGAATATAGAATCAAAAATTTGACTATTACAACTAGCAATGGTATAAATAGTATGGATTCTGGAATCACTCGTGTTGGATTATTTGGAGTTATTGGAAGAAGCACTGATACGCATCCAGTTTTTATATATAAAATAATTCTAGAAGATATTTTTATAGATGTGTCTGATTATGTTTGCAGTATTCATCCTGTTAATTCCATAACACTTGGCGGAATTGCAGGCAATGTGCAGCCAGGTGCTATAGTATTAGACAGCGTTGTAAACGGCACCTTAATTAGTAGCGGCGTTCGCACGGGAGGTATCGTGGGTGTAAACAATAGTGGGAGCATAAAAGGAAACTCCTTTATAGGCACAATCATAGCGACTCAGGATTTTGATCATGAGCGTACTGCAATTGGGGGCATAGCTGGAAGTAATTTTACTAATTTTATTGGTCAAGATATAATAACAAATATAATTGATAACACAGTTTATGCGGATTTAATTGGTGGAGAGCGAGGGCATGTTGGTGGAATAATAGGGATTGGTTGGAATGAGGGTATGGAGGTGATAAACTCATCGTTTAGAGGAACATTGACTGGAGCATGGACTGGAACTAAAATAGGCTTTGATCATTTTACTCACAATTCTGTTAATTTTAATTAATTATAGTTATCGGGGCAAAGACGGTAGAAAGCGTCACTATCTCTCCTGTGTTATTAAACTTTACCCTAGCCTCTTTTGCATTATAATTTATATCCAGCACAACCGCCTCACCTAGACGCTTATGCAGCACCTTAGTCCCCGTTTTTAATAAGTTTATATCAATCCCTTGATTATTAAGATGCTCTATCTTATTGAAAGCAAAACTATTTTTAGCACTTGTCACAGAATTAACAACAGGTTTTTTATTAAAACTCTGCCATTCACCATGTTTGGCAGGGTTTTTTTGCACAGAAAACTCATGATGATAAATTCCCGTCTCTTTTAAAAACCTGCTTGGCGGAGAATAATTATATTTTCCATACATAAACCTTGACTTAACAAAAGATAAAAACAATCTCTTTCTAGCCCTTGTGATAGCCACATACATAAGCCGCCGCTCCTCTTCAACCGCCCCCTCATCATCTAAACTCCTAGAAGACGGCAATATTCCTTCTTCTAATCCAATAATAAAAACCACATCAAACTCTAAACCCTTAGCACTATGAATTGTAGCAATAGTCACGCTATCACTAGATTTATCCGCATCCAAATCACTATACAGCATAATCTGCTGCACATATTCATCTAGACTAAGCGCAGGATTATTTTTTTCAATTTGCAATATAGAATTATATAGCTCTTTTAAATTCTCTTTTCTTGATTCATTTTCTTCAGTTTCACTAGACAACGCCTCATTAAATTCAAAAGTCTTTAACACCAATCTAACCAGCGCACTAATCGCCATCTCTTTGCAATCTACCAAAAGCTCTAATTTAGCAGCAAAACCCCCCAGCTTTTTTATTAAAGAATTAGGCAAATCATATGTTTGTGTAGAGTTTTCATTAGCAAAACTCAAAATAATATCCACTGGCGAAACATTAAACTTAAACGCACTATCAATCAATTTAGAAATACTAGCCTCGCCGATTCCCTTTTTAGGAAAACTAAGCACCCTTGAAATAGACTCTGTGTCAAAAGGATTAGCCAATATTTTTAAATACGCTAATGCATCCTTTATCTCTCTTCTTTCATAAAACCTAAAGCCGCCATACATTTTATAAGGAATGCCATAAAACATAAACTTTTGCTCTGGTGCTCTTGACAGTGAATTATTTCTCATAAGCACCGCAATCTCATTAAGTGACACCCCTCTATTTTGCAATCCCTTTATATTTCTTGCCAAAAACTCCGCCTCATCAGAATCACTATTGTTAGCCATAATCAACGGCTCATCCCCATCGCCGCTCTCTGTCCATAAATTCTTTATAATTCTGCTCTCATTATTTTTTATCACCGCATTAGCCGCACTCAAAATCCTTTTAGTAGACCTATAATTTTGCTCTAATTTAAAAACCTTGCAAGCTTCAAAATCGCTAATAAAATCCTTGATGTTTCCAATGTTTGCACCCCTCCACCCATAAATACTTTGATCCTCATCACCCACCACCAAAATGTTTTTATACTTGCCTGCCAAAATTTTGACAATCTTATATTGAATCACATTGGTATCTTGAAACTCATCTACATGAATGTATTTAAACCTAGTCTGATAAAACTCCCTAACCTCGGCATACTGCACCAACAAATCAAAAGCAAAATTCAATAAATCATCAAAATCAAGCGCATTTGATTTTTGCAAATGCTCACCATACATCCTCACCCCACGCACAATATCCTCTATCCCATACTCAAATTTATGTATATCTGCATAATCATCTAGACTCATCCCCTCATTCTTAATCGCCGACAGCGCCATATCCATCCGCTCTATCAATTTATCCTTATCCTTTTCACCGTCACCACAAATCTCTCCTGCCACCGCCTTGATTACCTTTTTTCTCTCCCCCTCATCATAAATAGAAAAACTTTTTGTATAGCCCTCTTTTTTGTCAATAAACCGCCGCAAAATACTAACACACAAAGAGTGAAATGTAGAAACATGCAGCTGTTCATGATTATAAAGCATATGACACAGCCGCTCTTTCATTTCTCTTGCCGCCTTATTAGTAAAAGTAATCGCCAAAATATTCCACGGTGCAATGTTTAAATTCTGCACAATGTGAGCAATCCTATATGTCAAAAGACGGGTCTTTCCACTGCCCGCCCCTGCCGTAACCAGCACCGCCCCATCAGTTTGCATAACGGGTGCTAGCTGCTCTTTATTTAATAATGATAAATCAACCTTGTCCATAAAACAAATTATACCACCCATCAATCCTATAAGTCAACTATAAACATTAACACATTAAAATTTAATTTTATAATGCACTCGTCATTAGACCTGTAACGAAATTAGAGTTGACCCATCGTAAGGGCGTTCACCGAACGCCCGATGTTCCCACTAATTTGCATGTTTTTGCTATAAAAGTGAGGTAGGCGGGAGCTCATTGAGCTCCCCTACATGGCGGCTAATCCAATTTTGCTACAACTCTATTGACGAAATGAATGGAGACAGCTTTTATTTCCTACTACCTAAAGGTTTCGTTATTTTATAGATATTTACATAACACAAAAAAGCAAGCCACAAAATATCACTAAACCCTTGCTTCTTTATATGTTGAAATTTGCAATTTTCTATGTGCTTAGCCCTCTTTAATTCTCTCTTTATAATATCGCTCTTTTAATTCCTTATACTTGTGACTTAATTCCAAAATATATCTTTGCTTTGCCGCATCATCCATATCCACCAACCTCTCACTGTCCACCAGCCGCCCAATAGGATTTGCCACAAACTCATCCTCATCCAAAATCTCTTTCACCTTAATAAACAAACTCTCATCCCTGTTGATAAGCGGATTATTAATAATCACATTTGCATCCCGTGCTATCTCTGCTCGCTGAACCTGTCGCACCGCATGTGCATTGTTGCATCCCCCCGCCTTGTTTAGCATAGCTTCCCTCTTTTTCATCATCTCTTGCCAATACCCCATCTTCATCCTCTGTTTTGCCAAAAGCGCCCTCTTTTTTAATTCGCTTTCCATATGATTTTGTCTCCTTTTGTGTTCTTTATAATTTTTCTAGTATGTAAAAATTCAGTGCATAACCATAATAACACAATTATTTTAAGAAAAAATCCTTTCGACAAAACTAGTCAAAAAATGTCCAAAACATATGATTAGCGTTGTTTATTGTTTGACTTAAGAGTTGTTTTAAACAAAAAAGAGTATCGCACTTATAAAAATGCATACTCTTTTTCTTTATTGATTAATTATCCTTTTAAGCCTCTTTTTCTTGCGGCTTCAGATTTTTTCTTGCGTTTGACAGAGGGTTTTTCATAATATTCTCTTTTTCTTAAATCGCCCAAGATATTGTCCTTTTGACACTTTCTTTTAAAGCGTTTTAATGCGCTGTCTATAGATTCATTTTCGCCTACTTTGATTACTGACATAGTTTATTTACACCCCCTTTGCTTATAGCTTGGATTTTATATTAATATTATTATATGCGATTTTTTTTATTTAGTCAAACAGTTTTAGCCTCTTTTATGCTTTTATTAGATAATTTTTCTCCGCCCAAAATATGAATATGCAAATGGAATACCACTTGGTTGCCATCTTCACCTTGATTGATTACTATCCTAAAGCCGTTTTCTAGCCCCAAAATTGTATCCGCAATTTCCGCAATTTTAAAAAAGCACTTGCCTAAATCAATCGCATCATTAGGTGTCATGTCTTTTAGCAATTTATAATGCACTTTAGGGATAGCAAGATAATGCAGTTTTGCCGCAGGGGCAATGTCTTTTATGACAAACATTAGTTCATCCTCATACAGCTTTTGAGAAGGAATAACTCCGTCTCTAATCTTGCAAAAAATACAATCATTCATTTATAATATTCTCCTTAGTTAATTTTATTTTTATAATATTGCCCACCTTCCCCTCCGCCTTTACCCTTATATAATTTCTTGTATAACCCTCTCCCCCAGCCTCTATAAAAACCTCGTGCGTTTGCCCTATACACTTATCCAAAAACTCCTGCCTATATATCTTTGCAAGCTCAATAATTTTATTAGCTCGCTCTTTTTTAATCTGCGGCGATAGCTGCCCGTCCATCTCAAACGCTTTTGTCCCCTCCCTAGCACTAAACGCAAAAGCATGAATATCAAAAAATTTTGCTTTGTTTATTAAATCCAGCGTCTTATCAAACTCTTTTTCACTCTCACCTGGAAACCCTGCAATAATATCTGTAGTAATCGCAGCTAATGGAAAATACTCTCTAATCAAATGCACCTTGTCCAAAAACTCTGCCGCACTATAATGACGATTCATTCTATTTAATACACTATCACTTCCACTTTGCAACGACAAATGAAAATGCTCACAAAAATTATTTTGCTTCATCGCCTCCAAAAATTCCCGACTAATAACCTGACAATGAATAGAACCTAGCCTAAACCTAAACTCATGCTTAAAAATTTCCCCCACCTCATTTATCAAGCCCACCAAATCATCATATGCTGATATGTCAATACCCGCAAAAACAATCTCCTTTGCTATCCCTCTATACTTTTTTATCCTCTCAACTATATCATCAATCCCAAGCGACACACTGCGTCCCCTTAGATAAGGAACAATACAATAAGAACAAAAGCGATTGCACCCGTCCTGAATTTTTATTAACGCACGACTTTTATTGGGCAAAAACTCTGTCACTACACTAGTTTGCACAGTATTTTTTAAATAATCGCACAAATAATTTTTTAAAGCTTCCACCTTATCTTGCGTGCCAATCGCCATCACACCCTCACGCTTAAATCCCTTTTCTACACTGCACCCTATCATAATAATATGTGCGTTTTCATTAAACTTTTTTGCCCTAGCAATAGCTTGCCTGCTTTTTTTGTCCGCCTCATTTGTCACCGAGCAAGAATTAATCACCACCAAATCCGCTGCCCCTAGGCTCATGGTTACCTCAAACCCAAAACCGCTAAGCATCGCCGCAATCTGATCACTCTCACTTTGATTGACCTTGCACCCTAGCGTAAACACTACCGCCCTTTTTGTTTTTTCTATCATCATACACCAAACTCCCCCAACTCATACATAACGCAAGCCAGCACAGCAATGCACGCCGTCTCCGCACGCAATATCCTATGCCCTAAACTAGCAGGAACAAACCCCATACCAACCGCCCTATCCACTTCATCCTCACTAAATCCTCCCTCGCTGCCCACAAACACAGCCACATTTTTTAATCCATGCATCCTATCCATCTTAATCATCTTGTCCAAAACCTTGCGTAAACTAGTGTTTTTCTCATTTTCATAAGGAAAAACTACCAAATCACTATCACCCAATTCTTTTAAAGCCGCATCAAAGTCAATCTCATCCTCTACCTTAGGCACAAACCCACGCCCACTTTGTGCCGCCGCCGAAAAAGCAATTTTATTCAATCTATCAATTTTTAAAGCTTGCAATGCACAAAACTTTGTCCTAACAGGCACAATTTTGCTCACTCCAAGCTCTACTGCTTTTTGCACAGTTATCTCACTATGCTCTGGTTTTTGCCGTGCAAAATATAGCGTAATACATATGTTTGGCTCGCATTTTTCTTCTTTCTTGCTTTCAATTTTCAGCATCGTACTATTTTTTTTGCACTCAAAAACCACAGCCGAATAAATATATCCGTCTGCGGCAATTTGCACCTTATCACCTATCCTAGCCCTTTTTGCAACCGATAAATGAATATGCTGCTCACCAGTTAATTCTACAATTTCAGAATCAACCTCGCTTAAAAAAATCCTTCTCAACCTAAACCCTCTCAAAAAGCACTGCAACCCACTCGCCCTTTTTCATCTTTTTAATAGGCTTAAAATTATTAAACGCTTTTAAAACATCTGCCTCTCTAGAATTAATAATCCCACTAATAATCAATTTAGAATTCTTTTTTAATACGCTTGCAAAACCTTGTGCGTGTGCTATCAAAATATCTGCTGTCAAATTGGCAAAAATCATGTCCACTGTATTTTTAACAGGAGTCTTTTGTATCAGATTTTCAAAAGTGCCAAGCCCCACCCCCACCTCGCTAGTTATTTTCAAAATCTTGTGGTCTTCTTGCACCAAATCATTTAGACTCATGTTTTCTTTAGTCGCCTCAACCGCTAGCGGATCAATGTCAAGCATATGTATCACACCGCCGCCCAATTTTGCTGCCGCTATCCCCAAAATACCGCTTCCGCACCCAACATCCACAATCACCTTGTCTTTTAGCTTCAACTCTTGCATCAATTCTAAACACATCGCCGTAGTCTCATGATCACCCGTGCCAAACGCCTTTCCTGGATTAATCCTAATAGGAATCAGCTCCCCCTCATAATCCTTCCATTTAGGCACAACAGCAATTCTGCCTATCTCCATAATCTGATAATATTTTTTCCACTCATTTTCATAATCCTTTGGCTCTACATCCTCCTTTGCAATCTTTAGTGTCCCCACATTAATTTCACTTCTTTCCCTTAGCTCGCTAAGCAGATTTTCTAACACCTTTATGTCATAATCCGCATGAAAAACACCGCTCACAAAAACCTCAGCGCATTTTTTGTGTGCTTTTTTAGCCTCTTTTTCTAAGCCTCTATCAATATAATCCCACCCGTCATTTTTCATCACATCATTAATATCATTAGGATCTAAAATAATAGACCCTTGTGAGCCCTCTTCAATCAAAATAAGCCCCACAATGTCTGCACACTCATGAGTTGTAGAAACTGTTAGTTTTAAATATTTCATATGTTTTTTTAATAGACGAATAAGCCACTTATTCAATGCACAATTCATAATGCACAATGCACAATTAATGTAGACTTGCAGTAGCGCAGTAATCACAAATTACAAAAATATAAAAACTACAATTAGATTAGTATCATATTAATGTAATTATACTCTCTTCTCTATCGCACCCATCCTAAATTGTGCATTGTGCACTGTGCATTGTGCATTATTAATGTGCATTGTGCATTGTGCATTGTTTAAGTTTCGCCTATTACTCCTTGCTAAATTTACTTACTCTATCATATTGACTAATTTTTAAGGATTTGTCAAGATTTTTTAGGGCAGTCTTTTGTTCTTTTGAAATATTTTTAGGAATATCTACCAAAATCTTAACCAAAATGTCACCTTTTCTCAATCCTTTTGTCACACCAGCATTTTTAATCGCCAAAATAGTGCCATGCTGCGTGCCCTCTGGAATATTTAAAACAAACCTATCCTTTTTTAAGTTATATACATCAAGCCTGTCACCTAGTGCCGCCTGTATAAAAGTAATCGGCATAGTCATATGCAAATTCAATCCGTCTTTTATAAAATGCTTGTGCTTTAATACGCGCACTCTAATCAACAAATCGCCTTTTTTGCCATGTTTACCCGCATTGCCCTCGCCCCTGACTGAAACCTGTTGATTGTCCTCTAGCCCTTGAGGGAAAGTCAAGCGAATTTTTGATGTGATTTTTTTTGTGCCTTTTCCGCTGCATTTAGGGCAAGACTCTTTAATAATTTTACCTGTTCCGTTGCATTTATGGCACGCTCTGTTTGACGCCACTCTTCCAAACAAGGTCTCTTGCACTTGCCTAACAACTCCGCTTCCGCCGCAAGCACTACACTTTTCATGTGCCGTGCCATTTTTAGAGCCGTGCCCACTGCAATCATTGCAATGCTCTGCCCTAGAAACTTCTACCTCTTTAGTAGCCCCATAAGCAGCCTCTTCAAAGCTTAGGACAACCTCGGCATAAACAGGGCTGATGCCATCCTCGCCGTGATGACCGCCGCCCCCACCGCCGCCAAACATGCTAAAAATGTTGTTTAAATCAAAACCGCCAAAGCCTCCGCCTCCGCCGCCAAAGTCAAAACCGCCGAAGCCTCCTGCTCCAGCGCCCCCGCCTCCGCCTCTACCAAAGCCCGACATAGGATTGTCATAATCCTTTCTTTTTGCCTCATCGCCAAGTGTGTCATAAGCCTCTGAAACCTCTTTAAACTTTTCAGATGCCGCCTTGTCATTTGGATGAAGATCTGGATGGTATTTTCTTGCTAGCTTTCTATATGCCGACTTTATTTCATCTTGGGATGCCGACTTAGACACCCCCAAAATCTCATAATATGATTTTGCCATTTTATTTTGCCTCCCTACTTTTTTTTAAAAAAAATAGGCAAAAAACTTTTAATCATTAATCATTATAAATAAATGCAGAAACTACTCCGCTTAAAACTAAATTAATATCATTCTATAAAAATCTCGCCTTATCAATCCACATTTTGATAATTATCTCATCCTATGAGAAAACTCAATATTCAAATCATTAGAAATTCGTGTAATCTCTATGATTGCAGCAAAACTCCTGCCTAAATCAAGAATATTCCTAGGTCTTGTAGTAGTGACAAACTCAATAATCAAGGTGTTGTTTGAATATGAAATGCTATACACTTCATATGTTAGATATGCCCAACCAAGAAAAGAAACAAATATTAGTTGATGATTTTCAAAAAACTCATCACAAAAATCTCCGTATAAATGCGGACTACCGCCGCCTGGTTGTGCTGACCACATTACATCATCGCCACCAGTAAACTCAAACATTTCATCTCTAGAATTTATTAGCTCTAAAACATTTTCACCATCTCTATACAAAACTCCTGTTCCAAAATGAGCAACAAACCTTGCATTATTCAATCCGTCAATGTTTCCACGATTTGGATCGCACGCCGCAAAAGAAAAAACTAAGCCAAACACTATGATTGCACACAATATTGATGTAATAATTGATTTTAATTTTGATTTCATAACAGCTGCCTCCTTATAATAATCGGATTGCTTGTGCTTAAACTCGCAATAAACTTATTCAAAAATGGAAATTGAGAACCGTAGGGCGAATGCCTTTTGTCGCCCGATAATCTCACACATTATTTTGGAACAATCTATTTTTGGGAAACCGTAGGGGCGGGCGCTCTTTGTCGCCCGTGTATCGGTTATAATAGCAGCACGGGCGAACGAGGGCGTTCGCCCCTACAACAAATCCTAATTCCTACAATTTTCTTCTACTCTTCTACCTTGACTTCAGGCTCACTGTCAGAAAACTCTGCACCATCACTAGTTTGGTCGGTATTTTGGTGCAGTTTTTGTGCCAAACCATTCATTATATCTCCTAATTCTGTAACGCTGGTTCTAATCGCATCCACATCATCACCATCCTTTGCCGCCTTCACCTTATCCCTTGCCCCAGTCAAACTCTCTTTCTCACTCTCATCCAGCTTATCCCCATTCTCCTCTAAAATCTTATCCACAGAATCAATAACCATCTCCGCATTATTTCTTGCATTAATAAGCTCTTTAAGCTTTTCATCCTCTTCAGCAAACTTCTCCGCATTTTTTATAGCCTCATCAATTTCTTTCTCACTCAAATTAGACGACGCCGTAATCGTAGTCTTGTTCTCTTTGCCAGTGTCTTTATCCTTTGCCGACACACTCACAATTCCATTCTCATCAATATCAAATGTCACCTCAATTTGCGGCACACCCCTAGGTGCAGGTCTAATCCCCTCTAGCTTAAAATTCCCCAGTCTCTTATTATCCCTTGCCATCGCTCTCTCTCCTTGAAACACATGAATGTCTACTCCAGGTTGATTATTTTCTGCCGTAGAAAAAACCTCTGTCCTTTTAGTCGGAATCGTAGTGTTTCTGTCTACCAATTTAGTAAAGACTCCGCCCAAAGTTTCAATCCCAAGTGACAGTGGCGTCACATCCAACACCATTACGCTTTGCCCAAACTCTTGATTTAGTATCCCTGCCTGAATTGCAGCACCAAGTGCCACACACTCATCAGGATTAATACCTTTAAACGGCTCTTTGCCGCTCATTTTTCTAACAGCCTCAACAACTGCTGGAATCCTAGTAGAACCGCCCACCAAAATTACTTTAGCAATGTCGCCCGATTTTAACTTAGCATCGCTTAAAGCACCTTGTGCTAGCGTGATAGTTTCTTTGATCAAATTCTCTGTCAAAGAATCAAATTTTGCTCTTGTCATGTCAATGTTCATATGCACAGGTGCGCCATCTTGCATAGAAATAAACGGAATGTTTACCGTAGCCTTTAATTGTGCAGACAACTCAATTTTGCATTTTTCTGCCTCATCTTTCAATCTTTGAAGAGCCAATTTATCTTTATTAAGGTCTATGCCTGTTTCTTTTTTGAACTCGTCAATCAAGTGCTTGATTATCAAATGATCAAAATCATCACCGCCCAATTTGTTGTTTCCTCTAGTAGCTAGCACCTCAAAAGTAGCACCGCCCTCGTCTGTGCCAATCTCTAATATAGACACATCAAATGTACCGCCGCCCAAATCATACACCAATATCTTTTGGTCGCTAGTCTTTGCCTTTTTATTGCCCTCGCCCTCATTGATTTTGTTAAGTCCATAAGCAAACGCCGCTGCTGTTGGCTCATTAATAATCCTCAGCACTTCTAGCCCAGCGATTTTGCCCGCATCTTTTGTAGCTTGACGCTGTGAGTCAGAAAAATATGCAGGGACAGTTATTACTGCTTTTGTAACTTTTTGCCCTAAATAGCTTTCTGCATCTGCTTTCAATTTGCCCAAAACAAACGCCGAAATCTCTTGCGGTGAATATTTTTTTGAGTCAATTGTCACCTTATAATCAGATCCCATGTGCGTTTTAATAGACGCAACTGTCCTGTCCGCATTTGCAACAGACTGCCTTTTTGCCGTCTGTCCAATTAGTCTCTCGCCCGCTTTATTAAATCCTACAACCGACGGAGTGGTCCTTGCCCCCTCTGCATTTGGTATAACCACAGGCTCGCCGCCCTCTAAGACAGCGACACATGAATTTGTTGTTCCTAAATCAATTCCTATTACTTTTGACATTTTATTTGTTAGGCTTTTCCTTTAAAAAGCCCCCTCCTTTTTATTTTTTTTGTAGTTTTTATTTGTTGTAATTGTGTAGTTTTTATTTGTTGTAATTGTATAGCTCCCTTTCCTCGTCATTAGAGTTGTAGTGAACCCCAAATTTGTCATCCTGAGCCTGCCGAAGGATCTCATCAATTTTAATGAAAAACTCTAAATATTGGAGCTTTCTATTAATGAAAGAGGAGATCCTTCGGCTTCGCAGCCATCGTGCCAAGAAGTCTTCGTGATAGCTCGCCTTTGGCTAGCAGGATGACAATAGTTCCGTTTTGTAGTTTCATTGCGAGGCATCGCCGAAGCAATCCAGATTAACTTAATCGTCTTTTTTTATCATACCTTAAAACTCTGCCCTAATTTTGTCCTCGCACAAAAGCTTCTTTATCTCTAAAATAATTTTTTCCACGCTCGTTTGCTGAAACATAAAAATATGGAATGAGAGTAGTAGAACTAAAATCATTCAAATAACCCTTTTTGCATATCTCTTCGCATAATTGACTATCATTAACATGCATCGTCACCAATCCATTGCCATCACTCTTTTCAATAATGTATTTTAGTACATCTTCTTGATCTTTATTTAATAACTGCATTTTTTCTTTCTCCTTTTATTTCCCCACAATAACTTGAGCTGGTCTTATCACCAAATTCCCCATCACATACCCATCTAAAAAAACCTCTACAACCCTCCCAGCATTTTTTTCATCATCCTTTGCCATCACCACATTATGAAACTTTGTATCAAGCTCCGCCCCCATCGCCTCTATCTTTTTGACCCCAAACCCAGCTAGCAAACTAAAATGCTGATCCAATATCATCTTAAATCCTTCTAAAATTTTCTCATCTTTGATAAACTCTTGTGCCTTTATCATCACATCAATTATCGGAAGCAGCTTTTCAATCACATCAACCCTTCCGCCCTCTCTTGACGCTTGCCCAGCCGCCATCATTCGCCGCCGATAATTATCAAAGTCCGCCTGCAAATATTTATATGACTTTGTCAATTCATCAAACTTGTTTTTCTCCTTTTCTTCTTCTGTGACTACCTGCCCATCTTCAACCACAATAACCTCTGGAAACTCTGCACAATCACTAGTTTGTGCAGGGTTTTTAGTTGCTTCATCCACTATTTTTTCATCCTTTTTTTCTTTTTTGCTCATCTTTATTTACTCATCCTCCTTATCAAGATTAGTAATTGTTTTTCCTATATAATCCAGCACAGATATTACCTTAGAATAATCCATGCGCATAGGCCCTATTACACCAGCGTTTCCTACAGTCACACCGTCTACCTCATAGCTTGCTGTGACCACCGCACACTCTGGCAAGCCCTCCCCAAGCTCATTGTCATGCCCAATCTTTATGCTGATGTTCATGTCGTTTGTTTTTAAGATAGGATATAACTGCGATTTTGCATCCAATAATTCTAGCATAGCCTTAGCCTTTTTCACATTGCTATATTCAGGATGCTCTAATAATTTAGGCGCACCCTCAATCGCCAAACTCTCTAAAGTCGCTGTCCCATACTCTTTTAAAATTTTTATAAGCGCCTCATAAACCCGCTCATATTCTTGCCTCACTCTAGCCGCAAACCTGTCTACATCAATCACATCCTTAATTTCTACCCCGCCAAACACGCTTGTCAAAAACTCCCCAGCCTTTATTAAATAATCCTCACTTATCCCCATAGTCACCTCAGCTATGGCATCTTTTAGCACAGTTCTATCTGTAACCACCACAAAAAGCGCCATATCGTCTGCAATCTTGACAATCTTTATTGACTTTATTTTGTCTGACAAATTAGCATTAGTAAACCCCACCGCTGTCAAATTAGTAATCTCTGATATAAGCCTAGCCGCACTTTTGACAACCTCTTCAAAGTGACCTGCCTTTGCTTTTAGGGTTTGGTTGATAATTTTTAGCTCTGCACTAGACAGTTTTTTGGGCGGCATGAGTTTGTCTACATACATGCGATAGCCGTCTGCCGTGGGCACTCTTCCGCTAGAGGTGTGCGGCTGTGCTAGATAGCCTAGTTCTTCTAGAGTTGCCATATCGCCCCTTATTGTTGCAGAGGACACTTCAGGGAAATATTTGTTTTGAATCTCTTGTGAGGACACTGGCTGGCAGTTTTCTACATAATCAGTAACCACTGCTTTTAGTATCTTTTCTTTTCTAGTTGATAGCGGCATATTTTATTCCCCCTCCTTAAATTGAATATTGATTATAGTTTAATCCATTTGCACTCAAACTATGCATTTGTTAGCACTCTTTATACTTGACTGCTAAATTCTAACAAGAAAAAAAACGCCTGTCAAGCGTTTTTTGGTAGTTTTTTCAAAAATTCAGAAAAAATTTGCACCTTTTTTAGTCACCTCTTTGACTAGAAACAACTATCCCATCTTTAAAAGTCACTATATAAGTATTTGTATTTGACATAAATCCTCTTATATACATAGCACGAAAGCGTCGCCATATATAAGTCTCTATCCCATCGGCAGATGACCTTGAGTCCGACTCGCCTAGCAAATGATACACCATGTCAAATGACATACCTTTTTCAATCCTGTCAAATTTTCTAGAAAACTGCACCCTAGTCACCCAAAATGGAATCATAATAGCAAGAATCGCAACACCAAGAATTATCACCGGAATAATCCATCCGTTACTATTATTCGCATTTGAAGCCGACACAATCATATCGCTAGCTTCAATAGCCCCAACCGATGTACTTCCAATTCGTATTGCCATCAAACTTTCAATTATTTTAGTCATAATTTTGCACCCCCCTCTTATTATAATCCAATATCATCACCTATGTCAACAAATTACAACTCTTGAATGACAAGAATTTAAATTATGTCATTTCAATTTAATTCATAAGGCAAAGATTTCTCACCTTCGGTTCGAAATGACATTAATTAGAAGGGTTCATTCTAATAGTGAGAACAATTAAACTAACTCTGTCATTTCGCTAGCCGAAGGCGAGCTGTCACGAACACTTCTTGGCACGATAGCTGCGACAGCGAGAAATCTTTGCTTTACCGAAGGACGGAAGTATAAAACTTGTCTGCCATGTTGCAAAGTAACTTCATTAGGCGGAATGTAAACAAAAACCGAAGCTGTTGGAAATCCATGCTGCCAAACAATTCCACTTACCATTGTGTTTACTATTACATCTGGATAACTCCACAAATACGAGCTAATTACAATCAAGTGCACACCATTATAAGCGCTTCCCATAACAATTAAGCTATTGTATATATCTCTAAGCGAATATCCATCCTGTGCCCATGAGGGACTGTGAGTATTTCTAGCAAATATGTTTCTAGCAGCTGCCGCCACTTCAGGAGAAATTGGTTCTCTTATGCGACTCGGAGTAAATTCTATCAATCTATGATTTACCCATTCTTCAGGGTCAAGACAACAGCACCACCTGCCATTGTGCCCAAATAATTCTTCTCCCACTTCACCTGTAAACTCTACAACTGTTCCATTTCCCTGATATGCAATCTGCTTGATATCTTCTCTGTCTAAAAACCCTTTATTATAAGCAGCTTGAATGCTCATAAACTGATAATTGCTAAAGGCAGAGTCTATTGGTGGCAACCCTATATTGCAACCAGTCAGCATAACAGACACAGTCACCATCATAGCTATTGTTAATATTATTGATAAAAGTCTTTTTTTCATAATCAGAATATACCTCCTACTATTAATACAACTCAAAGTGCCATTTTGTTGCATTTTTTGAAAAAAAGTTTGATTTATTTTTCTTAGTTGCACAAGTACAGTTGGTGTAGCAAAAACTAGCCCCAACCGATGCACTTCCAATTCGTTTAGTCATAATTTTGCACCCCACTCTTAATAAAATATATGAATAAAGCAAAGATTTCTCACCTTCGGTTCGAAATGACATTAATTGAATTGGATCCCCTAATAGTAAGCACAATTAAACCAATTCTGTCATTTCGGGGGCTTTAGCCCATTGGCACGAATACCTCTTGGCACGCCAATCACGCTAGTAGAGAGATCTTTGCCGTTAAAAAAAACTCCTCCCAAAAACTTGACCCCACACTACAACTACAACGGCTTATCATTGCAGCTAGCACAGCCGTGCGTATGCTCTAGCTCTGCACCGTCTGCACAATTTTCACAATTATGATAAACACAAATTTTGTTGCCGCCTACATCCGCTATTTTGCAGTCTACCTCAAAAATCTCTTTTATTACCTCTTCTTTCATAAATTCATTTGGAGTCGCTTGCAGCATCAACTTGCCTTGCTTCATCGCCACAATTTCTTCAGAATAGCAGCTTGCACAATTTATATCATGCACCACAATAATAATAGTCTTTTTTGTCTCGTCTACAATGTTTCTTAGGTTTTTCATGATAGACGATGACTGCTTCATGTCAAGATTGTTAAGCGGCTCATCAAGCAAAATATGATCAGTATCTTGTGCTAAAATCATTGCAATAAAAACTCTCTGCCGCTCGCCTCCGCTCAATTGATCAATATATTTGTGCTGCATACTTGCAATCGCCATATACTCTAATGCCCTGTCAATAATCTCTTCATCCTCTTTTTTCAGCCGCCCCTTAGAGTGAGGAAAACGCCCAAATGCAACAAGCTCTCGCACACTAATCCTAATATTAAACGAATTGCTTTGTCTTAAAGACGCAATCTTTTTTGCAATTTCTACATTTTTATAATTATTGATATTTTTCCCTTCAAAAAAAACATCGCCGCTGTCTTGCTTTAAAAAGCGTGCCATAATAGACAAAAGCGTAGACTTCCCAGCCCCGTTTGCCCCCACCAAGCTAGTAATCTTGCCCGTCTTAAAAGACAAAGACACATCGTCAAGCACCTTTCTTGCTCCATACATTTTTGTAATATTCTTAACTTCAAACATATGCTTATTTCTCCTTTTTTCTTTCTCTCATCAACAAGAAAATAAAATATATTCCACCAAAAAAATTGATTACTACTGCTACATTTATATCAATAGCAACAACCTCTCTTATAAAAAACTCAGCAGCAAACAGTGCTATTGCACTTATTAAAATGGCAGCAGGAATAACAAACCTATGCTTAAAGGTTTTTATAAATTGATATGCTAGATTGGCTGAAATTAATCCTAAAAACATCACAGGCCCTGCTATCACTGTTGATACAGACACCAACGCCGCAACAATTATCAAGATTTTTAAGCACGCAAATTTATGACTAACCCCTAGACTGATTGCATTCTCTCTTCCTAATGAGATTACATCCAGCTTTTTTGCACTAGGTGCTAGCACCAATGACACAACTATTATGCCTGCCGCAATTATCATAAGCAGATTATCTGGTGCAGAAAACGAAGCAAACATCCTTGCCTGAATAGTCATAAACCGCTCTGGATCTATCAAAAACTGCATAAAGCTGGTCAAGCTAGCAAACAAAGTAGACAAAATTATCCCCACCAACAGCAAAATATAAATCCCCTTAGAACCCTTTGTCAGTAGCGGCATAAAAATCAATAAAGAAAAGCCCATCATTACAAAAAACGACAAAATAAAATTGCCCTCTACCGAATTAAACAAAAATCCACTCGCCCCATAAAACAAAAAAACTAACAATGTGTTTAAAAACATATAGATATTTTCAAAGCCTAGCACCCCTGGCGTCAATATCCTAGCATTTGTAACCGTCTGAAAAACCACAGTAGAATAGCCTACGCATACAGAAATAATCAATATCGCTATCACAGTAGGAATCCTAATCCCCAAAGCGTGCGACGCATGATTTCCCATCCCCACAAACAAAAACAGTGCAATCAAAAGCACCATCACAGCACCTAAAATAATCAACACCAGCCACGGTCTTTTGCCGATAGACTGCTTGCAGCTATTCAATCTAGCAACGCATTTTTTAAAGCCAGATTGCTTTTTTTGATAAACAATTTCTTCCATAATATTTTTTTATATCAAAGCTATGCATCAACAACTACAAAGCACATTGATTGTGCATTCTGCATTTTGCATTGTGCATTGACTCTATTCCTCCCCCCGTCTTCTTTTTATCAACAACAGCATCAAAAACAGCACCGCACCCAAAATCCCCACCGTCAGACTGATAGATAATTCTCCTAACAGCCTTGATATAATATCACAAAACAAAAGAAATATCCCGCCCGCAAACATAGTCACAGGCAAGCTCTTTTTAATATTATCACCCAAATATATTGACACCAAATTAGGAATAACCAGCCCCAAAAAAGGAATCAACCCCGCAACAAGCAACACCAGTGTAGAAATTATCGCTACTATAATAAGCCCGATTATGACAGTCAACCTATAATTAAGCCCCAAATTTTTAGACGCACTCTCCCCCATCCCCGCAAGCATAAACCAATTTGCAAAAACAAATGCGATTATTACAAATGGGATAGTAATCAATATCATCTCATAAGTGCCCGTTAGTGTGAGTGAAAAGCTGCCCATAAGCATAGTAGACAATCGCTGCACCCCACCGTCTGTCTGAAGTGCTATTAGTGTTGCCACTGCACCTATTACGCTGCCGTATATTATGCCGATGAGCGGAATTAGTGCGGCACTTTTTACTTTGATTCTTTCTACAAAAAATATAAACAATAATGTGAGCAATAGCGTAAACACAAACGAAAAAATTCCTTGAATCCAAAAGCCAGCTAGCGGGATTATCATCATTGAAAGCAATATGCCAAGGCGGGCAGAGTCTAGCGTGCCTGCAGTCATAGGCGAAACATATTTGTTGTTTGTGATCGTCTGCATAATAAGCCCCGATACACTCATACCCATGCCAGCGACTATGGCGGCGATGGTTCTTGGGATGCGGTGATGCCAAATGTTTGTCCAGTCTGACACCCCTGCTCCAACGGCAAGTGAAACGGCAATCAAAACAGCCAAGACACCGCCGAGTATTGGCAGCACCCATCTTAATTTTTTATACCATTTTGTATTTATAGCAACTGGTTTAAGCAACATAAATAGCTTCCCTTATATGTGTTAGCATATGCTAACTAGAAAAGTATACAACATCCAACAGCCACTGTCAAACAAAAACTCCCCATTTTTAAAGGTATTTTTTAGGTAGACTTGTATTCGGCTAGCGAAATAAAATAAAGCAAAGATTTCTCACTGCGTTCGAAATGACACTTTAGTTTAATTGTTCTCACTATTAGGGGGTTCAATTTCAATTAATGTCATTTCGACCGAAGGGAGAAATCTTTGCTTTTTCATTAAACATTCATCATTAATAATTAAATCATTAACTACTTCCTCTTTGTCTCCATAAAAACCATGCCGCCCCTTGTGTGCTTATAATAATCCAGCCTGTCACTATACTCACAAATAAAAACACACGGATCACTTCTTAAAGCAAAGATTTTGGGCTGCTCTCTCTCTTTTATTATGCTCTCATCCCTGTCAGGATTATAAACCTTGTATGACGGTGCCGCCCAAGACTCATGATCCAAATCCTGATGCTGATAATAATTTTGCGGCTTTTCACTAGCACAAGCATGTCCGCCCATGTTGACATTCCCCATATTATTGCCTGCATTATTCATGCTCATATTATAATATGGACATGTGTGCAGCTGAAAATTTCCATTCAATTTAATCCCCTCATCCCTTGCCACCACTCGCTCTCCCCCATCCACATTCCCACGCCTTTTCGCCCTCCCAGCCCTCTTTTTTGCACGCCGCCTCTCATACATAAAAAACGAAATCCCAAGTGACACCACAAAACTAATAATAAGCCCTGTCCAAAACAGATTGCTATTATCAGCAAGCGATGCCCCCGTAATCCCCGCAATAATCACAAACAGCAGAGTATAAACCAGCGGCACCCACAATGAAAACGCCACAAGCAGCATTGCAATCACCCGAATCGCAATACTAAGCGCCTTTTTTATCGCAATCAAAACAATCACCATAATCCCCATTATTATAGCACCACAACAGCCCCATAGTCAAGCCTTTTCTAATAGCTAATTAATGAAAAATAGATGGTAATTGCAAATATTATAAAGCGGTGATTTATATAAGGCAAAGATCTCTCACTTCGTTCGAGATGACAAAATTGGTTTAATTATTCTCACTACTAGAATGAAACCATTTTAAAAAGCAAGCTAACTAACTAAAAAAGGGCGGTCCGTTTAGACTTGCCCTTTTTTAAAGGAAGAGATCCTTGCAGGATGACATAAATTTAAAATTGTTTATTAAATGCAGTAGCTACTGCGCTTAAAACCTAATTTTGTCATCCTGCAAGGATCTCTACAATTGTTGTGCATATGCATGTCATGTAGTTAAACCTTTGACAGTAATTTTTTAACGGGATGAGATTCCTCACATTCTGTGATTGGCAAGCCAATGGCTTCGCCACGGAATGACAAATTACACAGCAAACTACAAAAAATTAGTCCCGAAAAGATTAAAAAATAAAATTAAACCAGCAGCAATTTTTCACTTTTCATTCTTCATTAATATGTTCATACTACTTATCAAAACTCTGTTTCAAACATTGTCTTTTATTGCTACAACATGCCTCCCATAGGGCTCTAGATCATATACCTTTCCGCCATATTTTCTCAATTCATTCAAAATATCTTGATTGGACTCAGTGTATAGCAATCTAAACCCCGCCTCACTTATGAGGCTAAGCACCTCTGGCACAGTAGAATAATGGACAAAAGCAGCACCGCCCCTTGCTCCATCCAAATACACATCACCTATTTCACAATCTTTAACAAAAGGGCGGCCATCTATCCCCTCTCCCTCTACGACAGCACGATGATTTCCGTCATCACCTATTGTATAAATTTTAAAAACAGGGTCTTCTCTGTCAATAAAACTAAAAATAAATTTTCCGCCTGGCTTTAATATCCTAAAAACCTCTTTGCATACTAAAAGCCTATTTTCTCTTTTAGGAATACAAAACAACCCACTAAAAGAAAATATGACTGTATCAAAGCTATAGTCTTTATAATCTAATTTCAGTGCGTTTCCTACCACAAACTCTATTTCAAGTCCTTTTTGTTGTGCAATTTTTTTTGCGTTTTCAATCAAAGGCTGTGATAAATCTAGTCCTATTATATTTTTATAGCCATCTTCAAATAAAGAAACAGTAGTTCGCCCTGCACCGCACCCAATATCTAGGATGCGGTGTTTTTCATTGATATATTTTTGATACACATACAATTCACTTGTAAAAATACCGTCAACTGCATAGCCTGTATACTCTTTAACTGTTTTTTGTGAGCAATATTCTTTTTGTATTAGATCTAGGTGTTTGTTCATGCTGATATTATATCTTAAAAGCCGTTTTGCCGCAACTAATTAGCACGCATATTTGCATTATGCATTAGATAGTCGCATACAATAATCATATGAATGATATAAAAAAAACAACAATAGTTTTTGCTGGCGGCGGCACGGCGGGGCACATTATGCCTAATATTGCTTTGATAGAGCGGCTTGATGAAGCGGAGTATGATATTCATTATATAGGGACACAAAACGGAATGGAGCAAGGCTTGATAGCAAAATATCCTCATGTAAAGTTTCATACAATAGAGGCAATCAAGTTCAGACGCAGCCTGTCTTTGAAAAATTTTGGTATTCCTTTTAAATTAATGAGAGGGGTTAGGCAAGCTAAAAAATTGCTAAGGGAAATAGAGCCTGACATAATTTTTTCTAAGGGCGGATTTGTTGCCCTGCCCGTGACGATGGCTGCAAAAAGGCGTTATCCTGTGATTATTCATGAATCTGATATGAGTATGGGGCTTGCAAACAGGCTGGCGGCAAAAAGGGCGGTGCATGTTTGTGCTAGCTTTGATGGATTAGAGGGGGCAACAGTGCATACGGGGCTGCCGCTTAGAAAATCTATATTTTTGCCTAAGCAAGTGGGGGCTAGACCTGTATTGTTGGTGATGGGCGGTTCAAGCGGAGCGTTGAAAATCAACAACGCTTTAAAAGAGGTTTTGCCTAGCTTGATAAAAAAGTTTGACATAATTCATATTGTAGGAAAAGGAAAGTCTGACAGCACGGCAATTGTTAACAACTATCAGCAGATAGAATTTTGTGATGATATTGGGTCTCTTTATGCAAAGGCGAGCATGGTTATATCAAGGGGCGGAGCGACTGCATTGTTTGAATTGATTGCACTAAAAATCCCGTCACTGATTATTCCTCTTGCCAAAGGCACATCAAGAGGCGACCAGGTATTAAACACACAATATTTTGCAAGCAATGGATTGTGTCACATGCTTGAAGAAAGCGATTTAAACAAAAACTCTCTATTAGATGCAATAGAGAGCTGCTTTAATGACAAAAATTTAAAAGACGCCTTAAAAAACACAAAAAACATAGACGGAACACAAAATATACTAGACCTTATTGCAAAAACAATGGATACCTAAGCGCCGACACCACAATTGTCCTATCAACATTAAACACACAAATCAAATGCCTTCGGCTTAGCGCTAGCCGAGGGTTTTGCCCAGCCCTTATTGCCGCACTCATAATAAGCTCTCCCTCATTAAAAATATTTACCGTCACCATATCGTGTTCGGCAAGCGGCGGTCTGCTCACTCCTGCAAAAATCACCGCATTCAAAATAAACCTCATATCACTTTTAACCATCGTAGGAACAACCCCCATACTCACCAAATTATTGTTTAGCACAGCCCCACTATTTTCAAAAATCGCCAAAAAACTGCCCCCGTCTACGCACAGCATATCCAAAAATCTAGGCGCTTGAATACTAATTTGCCTCATCTCCCCCACTATGCTAAACGCATTGTTTAGTCTAACCAAACTGCTTCCATTAACTCCTACCAGCATCAAAAATTCTCCATTATGAATCGTCACGCTTACTAATTCACCCAAAATATCTTCAAAAACTTGCACACTGGTGCTGCCGCCTAGATTAAACTGCAATACAGCCGGCATGTCCCTGCCGCCTAGACTTGCATTAGCAAACACAACCACCCTGCCCGACACTATAAAAACCTGCCTTAATTCAAACGAATGCACGCTGTCCGCCAGCCCACTCCCCCTAAACACTAGATCACTGTCAAAAAAAATCGCCCTTAAAGCACGCACACCCGTCAGAGTATTGATAGGCATACTAAACATCAAAAAACCACCACTATATCGCCTGATAGAATGAATGCTTTCAAAGCTATTAATAAACCCCTCAATTTTGCCTAGCTGCCTCCCCTCAAAATCAATGTGCAATAAGTATGGCAAGCTCCCCTCAATCGCCAAAACAAAGCCGCCTTCAGCAACGCTTACTGCACGCAGCCTATCATTCCCCTCGCCAAACGACCAAAAACCGTTTTCTCTTGTCACTCCATACACATCCATCGCCACCACAAAAACACCTTCATTGTCAAAATCATAACCAGATTCAAACGCATTGCCAAAAATAAACAGCGTGTTTGTCTGCTCTCTGATATATGTATGAATCACCTCTGCATCGCCGACAAGTTCTAATTCCCAGCTTAAGAACGGATTTAAAGAAATATCTGCCACCCTTCGCCTAGAATGCTGTCCACTAGGGGGCGGCTCTATTATAGGAGGAGTGCCGTCTACAGGAGTATACCCTCCATCATAAACAAGCAAAAAAATTGCCACACCCATAACCACGATTAACAAAAAATTTACCGCAATGATTACTCTCAATTGCTGTTTGTTTAGTCTTTTCATACCACTATTATATAATAAAAAAGACAAATCATTTCAAAACAATTTGTCTTTTTTTGTGTTAATTTGTAATTTTTAATGTGTCAAATAAATTAGGTTGTAATGTAGTCAAACCTTTGATAGTGTTTTTTAAACGGCAGAGATTTCTCGTTTCACTCGAAATGACAAAAAATTAAAATTTGTCATCTTGAGTGGAGTGCGAAGCACGAAACCGAAAGATCTCATCCCATTTACTATAAAAGGTTTTATTAAACAACACCCAATTTAATTAACAACCAATTCTTTTCTGACTGGCTTGACTTTATACATAATTTCAAACACAAGCATTGCAATAACCACCACCCACTGAATAACAAACACTGCCCAAAGCGGCACTACGCTTAAATACAAGTCAATGATACCAATGTTTGCAATCCCCAAAATCAAGAATACAATTACGCTTGCCGCCACCAATATAGATAGCATGATTCTTCTTTCATTATGAGTATAATCTGCATTGATAAACTTGTTTAGCATAACAACCAAAAAGATTCCGTTCATTACAAATGATAATCCCAAAATCACCATCACCACCACCATCGTCAACAAATATGACATAGGCACAACAGAAATAAATGCAGTTTGTGCAATGGTCAAATCATACAAAAGATTGATTCCATACAATATAGTCCTAGTCCCATCACCACCATAAATAGGTGCAATAACTCTAAACAGCGGCCCTGTCAACAAAATAAACGACAAGATCCCTCCGCCCAAAAGTGCTGCATTGTGAATAAACATAGTGATAGAAAAATCCCTCTCATCCATCAATATATGCTGCAATACAATATAGCCAGCCAGCATCAAGAAAGTAAACACAAGCACCATCACCCACGCCCAATTAAGTCTCATAAAACCAAAGCTAAACACAATTTGAGCAAGTGCTGCAACAATCAACAACACAAAACTAAGCTTAATTTTGCTAAATGCTTTTTTCTTAACCAGTGCCAGCACACTAAACACAAGCATAACAAGTGCCACAACCAGTGTCATTGTAGCAAGTGCCGCACGCAAAATTGCCTGACCTGTCATAGCAATAGCCAAATTGCCTGGCCATGATGCCCTAAAATGGTTCCACTCAGGGTCCATTATCAATTCATCTTCGGTATACAAATGCATTACAGCCCTTGCAAATGCATATCTATACAGCACCCAATTAATGCGATTAGGGTTGCCGCCCTCTGCTATTATGTCATTGATTACACTAGATACATCACCAATAGATGACACCGCAGGAAAAGCGTTTCCGTCTCTATCACCTGCTGGATTATATCCATGAGCAGTCCTTAAATCAGGATTAAGACCCAGCACTCTAAAATCACGCTCTAAGATTTCATTAACCTCTCTGATGTGCTCAACCGCCGCCTCATCAGACATGAAAATGCCCGCAGTTGCCGCACGCATGACTTGAAAATAGCTCTGCCTAACAACAACGCTGTGTCCGTCGTCTCTTACAGTAGAGCCCATATCAACATTGACGCCACCAATCATAGTGAAAAGAATAATCAATGCAAAAAATGCCACAAAAGCGATGTTTATCACCCTGTGATTGCTGTTTTTTTGCTCAATTTTGTCTTTGCATTTGGATTTGATATCCAAAATCTTTGCCTTTGCACTCATAATAAACTCCTATAAAAGTCATATAATTAATTATACAATAAATATAATAACACACGATAAACATGCTGTCAAGTATTTTTAATGAATGTTTTTAATTTAATATCTAAATTTAAATATGCTATTGTGTTTAGTTGTTAGGCGAACGAGGGCGTTCGCCCCTACAAATTCATGCACATCACAAATTCTAACCCCATCAAATTATTACGGGAATACCCTATTAAACAGCCCACATTAATTTTTCATTTTTCATTTTTCAATACCACAGTTACCTACCCAAAATACCTAACCCCACTCAAAAACAGTTTCATATCATAATCACCCTCTACATTTTGATACAACCCTTCGCAAATCCTCTCGCTATGCCCCATTTTTCCTATCACTCGCCCGCACGGACTCAAAATCCCCTCAATCCCATATACCGACCCATTGGGATTAAACGGAGACTGCATAGTCACATTGTCATCATTGTCTATATATTGAGTTGCAATTTGACCTGATGCTAGCAGCCTTTTAATATGCGTATCATTTGCAAAAAACCGCCCCTCTCCATGTGATATAGCCTGACTATAAACCTGCCCCACCTTTGTTAAGCTAAGCCACGGAGATAAATTGCTTGCAATCCTAATCCTAGTTATGCCCGACACATGCCGCCCTATGTTATTAAAAGTGAGAGTAGGACTGTCTTTTTCTAGTGGCATAATTTTTCCATACGGCAACAGCCCCAATTTAATAAGTGCTTGAAACCCGTTGCATATGCCAAGTGCCAATCCGTCCTTTTTATAAAGAAGATTTTCTATCGCCTCTTTAATATAAGGATTAGAAAAAGTTGACGCAATAAATTTTCCGCTGCCGTCAGGCTCGTCTGCTCCAGAAAAGCCGCCCGGGATAGCAAGAATATTTGCACTGCTTATGCGTCTTGCAATTTCATCAACAGATGCTGTCATGTCGCTTGCTGTTAGATTTTTAACAACAAAAATGTCGGCAATTGCTCCAGCCTTTTCAAACGCACGAGCTGTGTCTATTTCACAATTTGTCCCAGGAAAAACAGGAATAAAAACCTTTGGCTTTGCTATTTTGTTTTTTCTGACAAGCAGCGACCCACCATGATAGCTAGCTTTTTTAATGTCACCCTCGCTAGCAGCAGCAGTAGGAAAAACATTCTCAAAAGTGGCGGTATATGATTTTTTTAAGTCACTTAAATCTATGCGCTCTTTATCAAATTCAACAGCCTCACCCTCTTTAGTTATCCCCAAATACTCACAATCAAATTCATCCACCATAGCAATATCATCTCTTATACCAAAAATAATATCACCTAGCTCAAAAATATCCTTTGACGCACCCAAATCAGCCAATGACAAAGCATCAAATTCAAAACCAATATCGTTTCCAAAAAGCGATTTTATTAAAGCAATTAAAGCCCCGCCCTTTTCAGAAACTGTAGAAAACACTAGTTTGTCACGGTTTTTATCCACCGCCCTTAAAAATCTTTCTACACTTTCAAAGCAAGGCATACCATATTCATCCTTTTTTATCCTATACCTAAACGCCCTTATCCCCGCCCTGTCTATGATACTATTCCCCATCCTTTTTATGTCCCCAATCCCTAGTGCAAAGCTAATCAAAGTAGGCGGAACATGCATATTTTCAAAGCTTCCGCTCATGCTATCCTTTCCGCCAATCGCCGCCTTTTTTAAAGCAATTTGTGCCGTCAATGCCCCTAGCAACGCAGCTGCAGGCTTGCCCCATTTTTTTGCATCAGTTCCCAATTTTTCAAAATATTCTTGAAACGATAAATAAATGCTGTCATAATCCGCACCAGCTATCGCCGCCTTAATCACCGACAAAAGCACAGCATATACACCGCCCAAAAATGGTGAAAACTCTGACAAAAACGGATCAAAACCAAAGCTAGAAATTGTCACAGTGTCTGTTGTAATTCCGCTATCTAAAACAGGCAACTTAGCCGCCATGGCAATAGCCGGAGTCAACTGATGCTTTCCGCCAAACGGCATAAACACACTGCCTGTCCCAATGCTAGAATCAAACATCTCTACCATGCCCTTTTGTGAAGCAATACAATTGGAAGCAAGCAATTCTTTAATGTAATTAATTCCCTTAGTTGCACCATTTTTAGTGACGCTAGCATCCTTTTGCAAAAGTTTAGCCTCTTCAATCTCTATGTCTATACTGCCCCTAATTCCATTAGTATCAATAAAATCCCTATCCATATCCACAATCCACTCACCACCAAAGCTCATCCTCATCCTGTTTAAATTTGTAACCACAGCAATTTTTGCAACCTCTACATTTTCTAACGCACACAATTCTTTGATTCTGTCCTCATTATTTTTGTCAATTACCACCGCCATCCTCTCTTGACTCTCTGATATAGCAAGCTCTAATCCGCTTAAACCTCTTTGCTTAACAGGCACTTTATCTAAATCTATATCAATACTGTCTGCAATCTCTCCTACTGCAACACTCACACCGCCTGCACCAAAATCATTGCACCGCTTTATCATCTTAGCAAACTCAGCGTTTCTAAACAATCGCTGCAATTTTCTCTCTACAATAGCGTTTCCTTTTTGCACCTCTGCCCCAGCATTTGCCACACTGTCTTTATCATGCGACTTGCTGCTGCCCACCGCACCGCCTACTCCATCTTTGCCCGTAGCCCCGCCAATTAGCAAAATCACATCACCCTCAACAGGATCTTTGCGCACAATGTTTTCAGATTTTGCCGCCCCAACTACAAAGCCTACCTCCATTCTTTTTGCCGCATAACCGGGATGAAAAACCTCTTTTACTAAACCAGTAGCAAGTCCGATTTGATTTCCATAAGAAGAAAATCCGCTTGCCGCCGTTTTAGAAATCACCCTTTGCGGAAGCTTTCCTTTTATGGTGTCTTTATAATCTTGATTTATGTCGGCAGCACCTGATATCCGCATAGATTGATATACATAAACTCTGCCGCTGAGTGGGTCTCTGATTGCACCGCCTACGCAAGTGGCAGCACCGCCAAAGGGTTCTATCTCAGTAGGATGGTTGTGCGTTTCATTTTTAAACATTACAGTCCATTTTTGATTAAACTGTGCGTTTTCATTATGTTTGTCACGCATTTTTGCGTCTATTTTTATAGAGCAAGCATTGATTTCTTTAGATTTATCTAAATGAGGAAGTAGCCCCCTAGAGTCTAAATCCTTTGTAGCAATGGTTGCCATGCTCATAAGGGATTTATATTTGCCCTCTTTTTTGTGCTTGTCAAACAGATCATTATATAGATCTAGTGCTTTTTTGATATGAGGATTTTTAGAACTAATTTTTATGTTTGTTAGCTCTGTATTAAATGTAGTATGCCTGCAATGATCCGACCAATAAATATCCAGCACCTTTAATTCTACAAAATATGGATCACGGTTTTTTGTCAGAAAATAATTTTGTATGTGCTTTATGTCTAAAAATGAAAAACCAAAGCCCATTTTAGCATGGTATTTTTTTAAATCGCTGTCATTCATTTTTATAAAGCCGTCTACTTTTTGCTCTTTGGCTGCTGGAATAATTTTTTCTTCTAGGCTTTTAGGCAAAGCTAAATCTGCCTCTTTTGATTCAACAGGGTTTATTAGGAATTTTTTTATTTTTGAAAATTCTTCATTTGTCATAGTCTTTTCAAAAAGATAAATGACAGCACATTTGATTAGCGGCTTTTCATTTAAGCAAAGCATCTGAACGCAAGAGGCAGCACTGTCCGCCCTCTGATCATATTGCCCTGGCAATAGTTGCACCGCCAAAGCATGTGCAAAACCCTTGGGCATATCAAAATGCACCTCGTCTACGGGGGGCTCAGAAAAAACAACATTGATAGACTTTTCAAAGTCTGCCTTGTTTCCTTGCATATCATATCTAATCAGCACACGCACAGCATTGTCAATTCCTAAAATCGCCTTAATATCTGACGATATTTTTTTTGCATGAACATCAAATCCTGGCTTTTTTTCTACAAAAATCCTGTGTATCATATGTTTGCTCCTAATAATTTTTTGCTATATCCTTTCTAAAAAACATCCCTTCAAAACTAATTTTCTCAATTTCATTATATGCCGCTATTTTTGCATCCTTTATACTTGCACCCATGCACACCACTCCTAATACCCTGCCCCCATTTGTAAGCTTTCGCCCATCACTATCAAACTTTGTCCCAGCCTCAAAAATCATCGTATCCTTATTCATATCACCTATCTTTATCACCTTTCCTTTTTCAATCTGACCTGGATACCCACCAGACGCTGCAATTATGCAAACGCTCGCCTTTTTGCTCCACTCTAGTTTTATATCAGATAGCCCCCCATCAATCACCGCCTCAAATACCTCAAATAAATCCGTCTTTAATCTTGGCAACACACTTTGAGTTTCAGGATCGCCAAACCTAGCATTGTATTCAATCACGCTAAATTTCGCTTTTCCCTCATCATCAACATCCACCATCAAAGTAAAATACAAGCACCCTTTAAACATACGCCCCTCACTCTCCATGCCCCTAATAGTAGGAATAAACACCTCATCCATAGCCTGTGCCATCATCCTATCGTCAAATTGCGGATGCGGAGAAAAGCAGCCCATGCCACCAGTATTTAAACCCTTATCCCCATCAAACGCCCGCTTATAATCTCGACTAGTCTGCATAGGCACAACAGTTTTTCCATCACAAAAACTAAGCACTGTTAGTTCAAAACCTTTTAAATAATCCTCTATCACAACCTTTGCCCCAGCCGCCCCAAACTTTTTGTCTAGCATAATTTCTTTTAAGGCATCCTCGGCTTGCTTTTTGTCCTCGCAAATGATTACTCCCTTGCCTAATGCAAGCCCGTCTGCTTTAATAACTGTAGGAAAACTAGTGTTTGCAACATATTTTTGTGCTTTTTCATAGTCAGAAAAAATTTGATAAGAAGCAGTGGGAATATTATATTTTTTCATAAAGTCTTTAGAAAAAGCTTTGCTTGACTCAATGATAGCAGCAGCTTGGCTAGGCCCAAAAACTCTCTTGCAGTGAGTGTTTTTAATCAGCTGATCAGTTAAGCCCAGTGCTAGGCTATCATCAGGACCTATCACTGTCATATAAATATCAGCATGATTTTTTACAAATTCTATGATTGAATTTATGTCAGTTGCCGATATGTTGACGCATTCTGCCAGCTCACTTATGCCAGCGTTTCCTGGGCAAGCATAAATTTTGCCTACCTTATCACTCTTTTTTAAGGTATGTATAATAGCATGCTCTCTGCCGCCGCCGCCTACTACTAATATATTTTTTTTGCTCATAATACTTTTTTCTCCTAAATTTATGCTTAATGTCTAAAATGTCTATTGCCTGTCATCACCATGCTCACCCCTCTCTCATCACACACAGCCACACTCTCCTCATCCTTAACAGAACCCCCTGGCTGCACAATCGCCTTGATTCCAGCATCTATTAGCATAGTCACGCAATCTGGAAACGGAAAAAACGCATCGCTTGCCGCAACCGCCCCCTTTGCCCTGTCCCCCGCTCTTTCTATCGCCGCCATAGTGCTTGCCACTCTAGATGTCTGCCCGCCGCAAATTCCCACCGCCGCATTGTCCTTTGCCACCACAATTGCATTGCTTTTTACATGCTTTACTACTTTCATAGCAAACTCAAGCTCACTCATCTCATCTTTATTAGGCTGCTTTTTTGTAACCACTTCAATTTTATTTGTATCAAACACTAGTTTGTCATCATTTTCTTGCACCAGCAATCCGCCCTCTACTCTTTTATAATCATAATACTGCTGCTCTTTGTTTTTGATTGACGGCAATTTTACAAGTCGCAAGTTTTCTTTTTCGCTCAAAATTTTTAGTGCCTCTATATCAAAATCCTCTGCAACAACTACCTCTAAAAATATTTTGACAAGCTCTTTAGCAAGCTCTTTAGTCACCTTTTTGTTTATTGCGACAATGCCGCCAAATGCCGAAACGCTGTCGCAATCCAAAGCTTTTTTATAAGCTGCGACAATATCTTTGTCAATAGCAACTCCACACGGACTAGCATGCTTAATAATACAAACGCAAGGAGCATCAAATTCTCTAACAACTGACACCGCCGCAAAGGCATCGTTGATATTTAAATAAGATAATGCCTTTCCTTGCAGCTGCTCAAAATTAGAAAATGTATCCACAGCCCCTTTCTCAACATAAAACGCCGCCTCTTGATGAGGATTTTCTCCATATCTTAAAAACATTTCTCTTTCAAAATTTAAACAAAGCTCAAAAGGAAACTGCTCTTTTTTGTCTAGCTGTCTCAATAAATAAGCACTGATCATCGTATCATAACCACCCGTGTGTGCATAGACTTTTTGCATTAATTCTAGCCTAAAACTCTGACAAACACTAGTTTGCAACGATTTAATTGCTTTTTCATAATCACTTGGGTCACAAATTACAATCACTGACGCACTGTTTTTTGCCGCCGCTCTAAGCATAGCAGGGCCGCCTATATCAATGTTTTCTATCGCTGTATCAAAATCAGCACCGCCCTCTATAGTCTTTTTGAATGGATATAAATTTATAGCCACCAAATCAATGGGGACAATATCTAGTTTTTTTAGACATTCCATATGCTCTATATTGTCTCGCCGTGCCAAAAGCCCTGCATGAATCCTTGGGTGCAGCGTTTTTACTCTGCCGTCTAAAATTTCATCAAAGCCTGTCACATCACTCACCTTGATAGTATGCACCCCAGCCTTGTTTAAAGCCGCCGCCGTGCCGCCCGTTGAAATTATTTCATAACCTAGCAAAACCAATTCCTTTGCAAACTCCACTATTCCCGTTTTATCCGATACACTTAATAATGCACGCTTTTTCATATGCACATATGCTCCTTAAATGATTTTTTTAATCGCCGCCACAATCAACTCATGTTCAATCGCTAGCACACTTTTTTGCAACTCCTCCGCCCCCCAATCTTTTGATACAACCACCTCTTTTTGCAAAATAATATCCCCCTCATCTATCCTTTCATTAACAAAATGCACCGTCGCACCGCTCGCCTTATCACCGCTTTTTATCACACTCTCATGAACCTTTATTCCATGCATCCCTTTTCCGCCATGATGCGGCAATAAGCTAGGATGAATATTGATTATGCCATTTTTATATTCATTTATTAATACCTGACTAATTATCCCTAAATATCCAGCCAGCACAATTAAATCCACGCCTTTCTCTTTTGCAATTGCCAGCACCTTTTCATCTCTATCCTCTTTATTAGCAAAAACATATGTAGGGATACTATATTTAGCCGCCCTTTCTATGCCGCCTGCTGCCACATTAGAAGAAACCACAGCCGCAACCTCCGCATCTAAATCCCCTTTTTCACACGCATCTATCACTGCCTGCATGTTGCTGCCGCCGCCGCTTATTAATATCATTAATCGTTTCATCAATATTTTTACCTTTTAGTTTTTTACTTTAACAAAACCCCGTCACCTTTAATCACCTTGCCAATTTCATATGCCTTTTCACCAAGCTGTTCCGCCCTTTTAATCACTTTATCTGCTATGCCCTTATCCACACAAAGCACCATGCCTATCCCCATATTAAAAGTATTGCACATTTTATTGTTATCAAGTCCGCTTAAATTTTTCAATAACTCAAATATCTTTGGAAGTGGATAGCTATTTAAGTCAACCTCACAGCCTAAACCCTTCTCAAAAATTCTTGGAATATTTTCTATAAATCCACCGCCCGTTATATGAGCAATTCCTTTAATCTCAAATTCTTTTATAAGCTCTAGAATAGTTTTAACATAAATTTTTGTAGGAGTCATAATTACTTCTTTAGTAGATAAACCTAGAAAATCATCGTGTTTGGTCAAAGTTTTTTCATCCTCGCCCAATAATTTTCTTACTAAAGAGTATCCATTTGAATGTAATCCCGATGAAGCTAGACCAATCAACACATCACCCTCTTTTATAGATTGCCCGTTGATTATATTTTTCTTATCCACTATGCCTACAGAAAAACCCGCCAAATCATATTCACCGTCTTTATACATAGACGGCATTTCAGCAGTTTCACCACCTATTAAAGCACAGCCAGATTGAACGCAGCCCTCTGCCATTCCGCCAATCACTTCTACCACTTTATTAGGATGAATTTTTCCTGACGCATAATAATCTAAAAAGAACAACGGCTTTGCACCTTGGCAAACTACATCGTTTACGCACATTGCAACACAATCAATGCCGATAGTGTCATGCTTGTCTAGATTGAAAGCATATTTTAATTTTGTGCCCACACCGTCTGTGCCAGAAACCAACACAGGATGATCCATGTTTTTTGCATCTTTAATAGAATAAAAGCCGCCAAAGCTGCCTAGCCCAAACAGCACATTGCTATCAAATGTCTTTTTTGTGTGTGCTTTGATTTTTTCCACCACCTCATATCCGCTTTCAACATCCACCCCAGCATCTTTATAATCAATTGTTTTTTTCATAATATTCTCCTTTGATATACTTATTTTAATGCATAAATTCTCGTTTGCACATAGATTTTCTAATTCTTACATCCCCTCTACATGAGACACTCTACCACAATGACTACACTTCCATGTTGGAGTAGCCTTTTCACCACTTTTTACTTTTCTCATCAAGCCTTTATCACACTCTTTGCACAACTCCTTTAATTTATCCGACCCCTCTAAAGTGTGCCCCCATGCAACAAAAGCAATCAATGCACCTGCAATCAACAAACCTATTCCCACTCCAAAAAGAGCAGTTCTCTCACTTTCACCAATACTATCAACAACAATCAATACAATTCCAATCAATGATACTATCCCACCAACAATATAACCTTTTTTTGATTGAGCCTTTCTTTTTTCAACATCAACTTTCAAATTACTTCTTAAATTATTATTTTTATCATTTGCTGCCTGCTCCTTTGCAATCATGACTTTGGTCGCACAATAAATACAACTTATGAACTGGTTGCAATCATCAACTTCTTGTGCACCACCACAGCTAGAACATATCATTTTTATGTTTGCCATAAAAAATACTCCTAAAATTGTTTTTATATGCTTGCTTTAATTCTGACATTCTCTAGTTTGGCATAGATTTTTTCTATTTTTTCTCTATCGCCGCTTATTGTCATGTGCCCCATTTTGCGGCCCGGTCTAGTCTCTTCTTTTCCGTATAAATGAACACTAAAGCCTAAATCCATCGCCTCTTCTACTTTTTCATATCTTACCTTTCCGCTTTTTGTCCTATCCCCCAAAATATTGAGCATCATGCTCATTTCATCTCGCAAAGCAACATCCCCAAGCGGCAAACCGACCACCCCTCTAATATGATTTTCAAATTGAGAAACATGGCAAGCCTCTATAGAAAAATGTCCGCTGTTGTGAGGGCGAGGTGCAACTTCATTAACTATTAGCTCACCTGATTTTGCTAAAAACATTTCTACACATAAATTGCCTGCTCCTTCAAACACATTTGCTACTTTTAATGCAAGCTCCTCTGCTTTTTTTGCAATTTCGCCGCTTACTCTAGCTGGAACAATTGTTGTATACAATACATTGCTAGCATGCTCATTTTCACATAAAGGATAGCATTTTTTCTCTCCGTTTAATCCTCTTGCTACATTGACTGAAACCTCTAAATCAAAAGGCACAAATGATTCTATGTATAGTCCGCCTATGTTTTTAGATAATTTTTGGCATCCTTCTTCTATATCCTTTTCATTGTCTAATACAAAGTTTCCGTATCCGTCGTATGAAAATCTGCGAGATTTTAACACACCTTTTTTGTTTGTTTTAAGCCACGCTTTAATCGCTTCTTGATTGTCCATTTTTTCAAAATCGGCAACTGCTATGCCAGCTTTTTTTAAAGCCTCTTTTTGCAAGAATTTATCTTGAATAATTAGCTGCGAACTAGTGTTTGGCACTATTTTATAGCCTTCTTTTTCTAGCTTGATGACAGCGTCTAAACCCACATGCTCTAAATCAAAAGTGATTACTCCGTCTTTTCCTACTAAGTTAGCCAATTTTCTTAAAGCTGTTTCATCAGAATATCCGCCCACAACATGATCGTTTGCAGAAAAAGATGCATTTGCCTTTGGATCTGGATCAAGAGTATAGACCTCAAACCCCATCCTTTGTGCAGGCACAATCATCATTTTGGCAAGCTGTCCGCCACCAATTATACCGATTTTTTTAATATTGTTAATCATAACAACTCCCTTTTTTATAGTAGCTTTTTTGGTTAGTAATAATTAATGAATTGGTTTAGTAGTAGTTAGCTACACATTTTCCGTGGGGGCGAACGCCCTCGTTCGCCCGTGTATCGGTTATAGCAGTAGCATAGGCGAACGAGGGCGTTCGCCCCTACGGGGTTCCCATATATTCGGGCGTTCAGTGAACGCCCCTACAATTTTCCACATATTACCCATCCATGTTAAATAAGGCAAAGATTTCTCCCTGCGGTCGAAATGACATTAATTTAGAATTGGGAATCCCCTAATAGTAAGAACAATTATAATAAAAGTCATTTCGAACGAAGTGAGAAATCTTTGCTTTATAATTAATGTCATGTAGATAAATCTTTGCTTTATTCATAATTTATAATTCAACCCTCATCCATTCATCATTAATACTTCATCTTTCAATCATCAATTAAACCCATCTTTCAATCCCACCACCCTATTATAAACCAAATCCTTTGACTTTGAATCCAATACAAAATAGCCGTTTCTTAAAAACTGATAAGCACTAGTTTTTTTGCTCCCTAGCTCTTTCTCTCCCTTGCCCTTTGCCACAATCAATGACTGCGGATTAATATTTTCCCCCGTTTCATCCATCAAATAATCATACAACCTGCACTCAATATCAACTGCCGTCTTAGCATCTACAAAATGAATAACTCCTCCCACCTTAACTCCGCTACTATCACTCCCGCTTTTGCTGTTTTCAACAATCTCTGCTTTTAGACTGACAACCTCTCCATTCTTATCCACCTCGTGTGACACATACCTAATTATATATGCACCTTTAAGCCTAACCACTCCGCCGATTGTCAATCTTTTATAACCCTTTGGCGGATGCAAGCAAAAATCGCTTTTTTCTATATAGATTTCATTAGATATACTCATTTTTCTAGTCTTGCCAGCCAATTTAGGATTGTATTCAAAATCTAATTGCTCTTTATAATCACTGCCCCTGTTGACAATCTCTATTTTAAGTGGCTCTAAAACCGCCATCGCCCTGTCCGCTTCTTCATTTAATTCTTGCCTGATACAGCTTTCTAAAAGTGCAATGTCTACAGTAGAATTAGCCTTTGATACCCCAATCTTTTGACAAAATGTCTTGATACTGCTTGCCGTATAGCCCCGTCTTTTCAGCCCTTGAATAGTGGGCATTCTAGGATCATCCCACCCGTCAACTACTTTGTTGTCTACTAGATTTTTTAAGTGCCGCTTAGACATAATAGTGCGTGATAAATTTAGTCTAGCAAACTCATATTGATGAGGGGCTGGATGCAAATCACAATTGATTGCCACCCAATCATACAAAGGGCGATGGTTTTCAAACTCTAGTGTGCAAATAGAATGCGTAATCCCCTCTAAAAAATCCTCTATTGTGTGTGCAAAATCATACATAGGATAGATGCACCATTTGTCCTTTTGCCTGTGATGCGGCACATGCATTATGCGATATAAGACAGGGTCACGCATATTAATGTTGGGGCTTGCCATATCAATTTTTGCACGCAGCACCATGTGCCCGTCACTAAACTTGCCCGCCCTCATATCGTTAAACAATGCCAAATTTTCTTCTATGGCTCTATCTCTATGCTTAGAATGTGTGCCCGCTGTATTAAAATCCCCTCTCATCTTTTTCATGTCCTCAAAGCTAGTATCATCTACATATGCTAGCCCCTTTTTAATCAGCCTAACCGCACACTCAAACATAAACTCAAAATAATCTGAGGCAAACCTTGTTTGAACAGGCTTTGCGCCCAAAAACTCTACATCCTCAATTATGCTTTTTACATACTCGTCTTCTTCTTTAGCAGGATTAGTGTCATCAAAACGCAAAAAGAACTTGCCATTATATTTAACAGCCGTTCCATAATAATTTAAACAAATGCTTTTTGCGTGCCCGATGTGCAAATATCCATTGGGCTCTGGCGGAAAGCGTGTGACTATTGATTTGACTCTTCCGCTTGCCAAATCATTTTCAATAATCTCTTCAATAAAATTACCCATTGCAACTCCCTTTAAAATTTATATCTTTTGCTTTGACTATGCAATAATCCCCATCTTTATAAAAGCCCAATTTTTTAAACACTTCAAATTTTTCAGTTTGTTCAAAATTAATGGGGCAAAGAATACCAATTTTTATATCGCCCATATCTCTAACAAAGTGCAGCATACTTCTAATAAGCAAATCATAATAATTTAATGCTATATTTTTTTTGACATCCGCCTCTTCAATCAGCACGCAATCACCATCAAAAACAAGCTGTCCGCCGCCGATTGCAGCCCCATCCTCTTCAACAACAAACCTTTTTATGTTGCCTTCTGACTCTATATTGGTCTTGTCTTGAAAAACCCTAACCATAAAATACTACATCACATTAACAAAAAACCAAACCGCCGCACTTAACAAAAGTGATAGCCCTAAAAAACCAAAAATCTTTAGTTTGGTAAGCTTTTTTTCTTTGATTTCTTTATCCTTTTTTCTTGCCATAATTGTTTTATCTTCTCCTTCTAAACTTTTTGTTTCCTACGCTGTCAAGTGCTTTTAGTCCATACACCTGTGCCAGCTTGTCTGCTAGCATCTCACTATCATAAAACCTGTTGATGACTCCGCCCATAGCAACAGATATAATCCCCGTCTCCTCTGATACAATAATCGCAAGCATGTTGTTTGTTTCTGTCACACCTATTGCCGCTCTATGTCTTGTACCTAATTCCTTATCCACTTCAATGCTTTGGCTAAGCGGCAAAAAGCAACCACTTGCAACTATCCTGTTTCCTCTAATAAATACAGCCCCGTCATGCAGCGGAGACTTTGAATGAAACACGCTTTCTAATAAAGCAGACGACAATACTGCATCTAGTTTGGTTCCACTATCCAAAATATTTTGCGGAATATCATGCGGTGCAATAATAATCAGTGCCCCAATATCCTTTTTGGACATGTTTTGGCTGGCTCTAACAATCTCATCTATGGTGTTTTTAAGCTGATCATCAGGCACATCATATTCAGTAGTAAAAATTTCCCCCACAGCCTTTGGTGATGACAATTTAAACAAAGACCTTTTTATCTCTTGATTAAATAGCAGCACAACGGCTAGCGTAATCAATAAAAATGACAGCACTGCCACAAAGGATGATACTCTGCCTTCAAAGATGCTAGATGATAAAAATGCGATTATTAAGACGGCAGGAATAATAAATTTTATCAATCTTTTTGCCGAATGCTTGTATAAAAACATGAAAATGGCAAAAAGCAGAGCAGACACCAGCAAAATGTCTATTATGCTGGCGATTATGCTAATAGGTGAGGCAAACTGTGCCTTAAAATTGTATGCGATGTTATCTAAAAATTCTCTCATAAATATCCTTGATATAGTATATACCATTTTAAAAATGATTTGTCAAGCAAATTCTTGCCTACAAAAAACTATGCTTAAACTTTAATTTAAACAAATATCGACAGCATATTTTTCATAAACATAATGCATGAGTCAAACAATTTTATCATTTGCCATTGGCATAATAATTGCAGTTTTCTTAGTTTTTGTGTTTTCTATTAAAAAAAGAGGGATAATTAAGCTGGTCATAAACCTATTAGCTGGAGTAGTTGCACTAATAATATTAGTCAGTCTAAATGTTTATCCGTTTACTTTAAGTCCACTCACTGCATTTTTGATAGGTGTTTTAGGGGCACCTGGCCTGGCAGTAATCTTTATTATATTGATGTTTTTGTGATAGTTGTCTAGCAAGCAAAAAAAAGAGGCTGCATAAAACAACCTCTTTTGATTTGATATCTTTTGATATCTATTAAGTATTTCTATTAAAACAACCTAGCTTAACACCCCGTAGGGACAGATATTCGCTTTATAAAATTCATGTCATTTCGAGCGTAAGCGAGAAATCTTTGCTTTATAAAACATAAGAATAAAGCAAAGATTTCTCACCTTCGGTTCGAAATGACAAATTTTAAATTATGTAGCCCATTGGGCACGAATGCTTCTTGGCACGACAGCCCCGCAAGCGAGAAATCTTCGCTTCATTAAATTCATGTCATCTCGAACCGAAGGTGAGAGATCTTTGCTTTATCAAGCAAATCTTTGTCTTAGTCTCATATAATGATAGCTTGTCAAAACTGCCCTAAGCTGCACATCATCTCGCAAAAATGCCCGTGCCTCTGCCGGAGTCATTTGACTAAGCAGCCCATCCGCTTGCAAAAAAACTGCCTCGCTTCGCTGCATCCTAAACGCCTCACTCTCTTGCCTGTTTGCCCCCGCCGCATTTGCCCTCTCTGCCTCTGCTATCCGCCTCTGCCGCTCATTTTCTAGCCGCCCAATTTGTGCCTCTATCCTTCTTGCATGATCTACATCCAAATCATTTAGTGCCGAATTTTTTCGCTGCTCTAATGTCCTTATATTTTGATTAATCCTTTCAACATTTCTTGCATGAGTTTGCTCTGACTGATGCTGCGCTCTTATCCTGTCTTGCTCAACCTCTCCGCTGCGACCACTAGCAATGCTGCTTCTTGCTATGCCTCGCCTTAGTGCATTGTTTCTTGCGTTTTGGGCATGACCATCAAATGTGTTGTCAATTCTGTCTCTGTCTATCCCTCGCTCATTAGCAAGCTCTGTTCTTCTAAACTCCTCGCCTTGCTGTCTAATATCAAAATCACTTTGAATATTTTGCTCTCGCCCTTGTCTCCATGACTCATAATGATTTGTTGCCGCATCCTTTATCTGCTCATCTGTTTTGATATCTGCCTCACTAGGGCGTGGGGAATTATTGGCATTAAAGTCATTAATGAAATCCCTAATATCGTTTGCCGCCGTGCTTGGATGGCTAGGGCGCTGACTTGCCGTGTGTGCAATATCTTGCATAACACGCCTTAAATATGAAATAAAATCCATCTAAAAAAACCTCCTATTTTAAACTTTAAAAAACTACTGCTGAAGCTTCTCAAAAAACTCTGCACAAACATATGTTTTGACTAGTTTGTGCAGAGTTTTACCGACCACCTATTTATCTTTAAACTCTTCTAGCCTAGCCTCTTCTTTTGCCTTTAATTGATAAATTCTGCCCGCTCTTTTTAATGAGAAAAAATAATCCCTATACTCATCCGCATTAAAACTATCCTCTTTTTGCTGCAACTCAATCTCATTATCAATCTCATCAATTGCATCAATTTCTTTTTCTTTTTCCATAATTCACTTCTCCTATTTTTATCTACTTTCAAACGACAATCTGCCATTTCTTAATTCTATAATCCCCTCATCAACCAACCAACACGCATCAGCAAAAGATGCGTTTCTTTCACTGGTCATCAGGTTTCTAGTCCCTTGCCAAAAGCTGCGCCTTGATATCACTCCGTTGTTTCTAATAAAAAACTCGCAAGACTCCCCATTCATCAACCTGCTGCTGACAAGCACGCCGCCCCCAAGTGAAAATGTGTTTCCTCTAAAATTCATAAAAAATTAAACCCTCCTTTCTTGAACGCCTTTTGCACTAGACCGCTTTTTAATATCACTGCACAGTGCCTTAATATCCTTGCAGTCCGCCCTAATCAATGCAACATCCTTATGAATATGCTCACATTTTTCATCCACAATCGCAACATTTTTCAACCCATCCAATAAAACATCAATCGTTTTAATAAACTTTTTTTCTCGCTCTCTAGATTCTTTTAGCTGAAAAACAAACAAAAAGCAAAACAACGCAGCAAACAATCCACTGTTTAAAGCCACCCTTAATACCTCAAATGCTATTTCCATTTTCCTCACCCCCTTTGTTCAAAATTTATCCTGACTGCCCCCTCATGCCGCCTTAAAATAATCCTAGCCACAGTCACAAAATCCCCGTTGTTAATCTCGGGCGCTACCACCCTTAAATGCCTAGATTCATACACAAACACAAAAACATGCCCGCTGCTAGAAAAAAGAATCATGCGTCCCCTATTATTAAAAATCCTGACAACCTCGCCAAAGTCTCTAAAAATATTGCTTATTCTAAAACTAGCCCCGTTTGCAAGCGGCTGCACAGCTCCGCCCCCTGTTTGCAATAAATGCAAAAAATCATCAAAAACTCTTGCGTTTGCATTTGCCGTAATACTTGTCGCAAACGGCTCTATCCTTCTTGCACTTGTTGTATTAAAATTAGTGCCCACAAGCCGCCCCGACTCAAACACAGGATTGTCGCTTCTAATAAAATTCCCCACCGTGGTCACGCCAAGCCAACTATCAAACGGCGAACCCATGCCAAAGGGAGAATAGCTGTTTATCACATTATTTGTCCCTACAACAGATATTGTATCCCCAAAATTAATCAGCCGTAAATTGTTGTTTGCATATGTATGCACCCTATTATTAAAAATTTCACCTTGCCTATTCACTGAATAAACCGTGACTACATTATCCTCTTGCACGGCGATTGCAAAGCTATTATTTAAAAAAGCTGTCTCATTTTTTTCACCTGGCTTAATGTCTAGCACCAAATGAGAATTGCTTTGCCGCTCAAAATTAATTATTTCAATGCTGCTTTTTTTATAAACTACCAGCGACCCGTCTATGCAAAGCGATGCGTTTTTTCCTCTAGCCGCTCCAAAGGGAATAATTTTTGTGCCGTCAAATTTAAAAAGCTTGATGTCAAGCTCTTCTTCCTCATCCGCTGCATCCTCTGCATTTAAATTTCCCCTATCAAACACCGCAAAATAATTTCTGTTAGGCTCAGATATTACTCTATAATTTTGCCCTAAAAAAACATCCTCTTGCCTAATAAGCGTAGTCCTAGACGGCTGCTGATATACCCTGTGATTAAATAATCTTGTGCCGTTAGGCAGCACAAAATGGTCAATCGCCACGCTAGAGCCGTCTACAACAACCTGATTGTTTTGGCTAGAGCCAATCTGCTCAATAATAATCCCAGGATTAAGCGGCAAGCATCTAAGCACAGCCACCCCCTTATAAAAAAGCACAATCTCAAAAAAAATATTGCCGCAAGCTTCTGAATTAATCATTATTCTATTATCAGATAAATCCAAATTAAACCTTAGATCGCTGTCAATATTGTCATTGCCTCTATCAAAAGGCAAAAGCGGTGCTCTTAAATTTGCACCTTTTAGCAAAAATGCATCCTTATCAAATGCATCAATGCCCAAAAGCGCCCTAATCAAAGGATTTTCTCCGCCCAAAAACGATGCCCCCGTTATTTTTACTCCGCTAAAAATCGGGCTGGTGGTTATTCCCTCTGCTATATCATCTAAAAATATAGTCCCCGTTATAATAAGCCTAGTGCTTTCTTTCTTAAAATAGTTTATTTTGCAGCTTGACACAGCACTAGCCTCGTCTTTGTCAAAGGCAAACCCTGTTTCCACTATGTTTTTGTTAGATAAATCATGAAAATCTAAGCTAATCTGATAGCTAGCATAACAGTTTCCTCTAGCACTATCAAAATTATGACTAGTCAATCTAGTCTCAAAATGCCTAGTATCCCCCTCATCAGTCACCAAATATATATAGCCGCACGCCGCCTTAGCCGCCTTAAATGCTTTAAAAAAATGCAAAAGCTGCCCCTCGCCCCTAATTATGCCGCCGTCTGATTGTCCTAAATCTCCATCAATTTCAAAAAAATTATTCATAAAAACTCCTCATCATGCAAAATTGTTTAGACACAAAAGCCAAAGCATACACCGCCAGACTGATTTGCAATACCCCACCAACCAACACCATCTGTATGAAAAACTCTAAACCCTGTCAAATTGTCAACACGCGGTGAACGCACCCACCACCAAGCAGCACTCTCTGTACCATTATTAAGCCTCTTGATGCGATTTGCACTTAGGTTTCCATTGCGATTTATACGCCAATACTGATATTGTTCTCCCTCTATAATATTAGCATCCAAAGGTGCTTGATTAATTCCCCTAATTTCTCTTTCACTAAATAAAAACAATACATCAGATGTTTTAACAATATCCAAGCTTTCATTTCCAGCAGTAGTCTCTTTTGCGACACTCTTGACAACGTTTTGCAAGTCAGCTGGCAAGAGAGGAAAAATAATATTGGGCAGTGTGTGTGTGCGCATTTCGCTGCTTGCCCAACCTGTTGCGTTTGTATTGGTTGGATTTATACGACGGAGTGGCACATTCATCAAGTCTCTCATGCCAAAAGTGATGCCTGCCTTGCCGCTTCCATCAGATTTATCATCATGATTAAAGCCCCAAATCTCTAGCGTGATTTGCTCTCCGTTTGTTAGTGTAATGGTTTTTGTATCGCCTATTGAATAAGGATTTTGGTGTGAGCTGTCATTGTCTTTTATCAAGCCATTTGCAATTGAATGTGAAATGGCGGCTATTGTATCCCAAGAATCATTTTCTAGCCCACAGCTAATAGGCGGCGGAACTCTTGACATGTCATTAGAAACCTCGCCTGTTATTTTTAGCTGCAAAATGTTGCTTGCCTTGATTTCATTTTCAGACACTCTTATTAAGTTGCGATTGCTTTGCACTAGGTGGGCTATTATTGGATTAGATTTTTTTACAAAATTAATCATGCTGCTTTTGTCAATTTTTTGGATGTTTTCTAGCATAAGACCACTATTTATGCTAGCGGCATATGCCTCATCATTTTGCACATATCCAAAGACTACTCCCGTCATAGGTGCATAGGATAAAGCAACTTTTTTAACATTATTAATCAAAAAGCCGCTTGTAATAATTTGATAAGAATCCCCATTAAGCCTAACAACAGACAAAAACGCATTATCAAACCTATCTTTGTGTGCCACCGCATAAAACGGCTCATTGTCTATTAAAAAGCCGCAAATATCAGCGTTGTCGCCAAAGCCTAAAAGCAGTGATTTTTTAATGTCTAAATGCTTTTTATCATTTGTAATAAACACTCTGATCTGCCCACGCAAAACCTTTGCTAGACCAAAGCTGTTGCCCACATCGCAAGCATTAAATAAAGCGGGCTCTTGTTTAAACCTAGCCCTGCCCGTCGCCTTTATGTCCGCTCTAACAATATTAATTTCATATTCACTTCTTAACCCCAGCTCAATTTCACTAGCGGCATCTACCGTCACCATAAAATCTACGCTTAGCCCGTTTGCCCTCTCCGTTGCCGCAACCTTGCCGCCCACCATCAAAGATATTTCAGCATCCTCTATAACTGACTCCAACTTTAAAGAAACAAACACTCCCACCAATCTCTCACCTGTTAAGCTAGCCAAATGAAATAAAGTATTTTTCTTTAATACAATGTCTAACACGCTCACCTTTGATACAATGCTCTCACCTTCATTGTTTTTAAGCCTAGACTCTAATTCCTCAGCCTTTAAAAATGCCAATTTCGCATAATTCATTTATTCTTCTCCTCTTTTAAAAAACTCTGCACAATCATATGTTTGACAAGGTTTTTATAATAAAAAACTCGGTGCAAACATATGATTGTGCAGAGTTTTTTGCGTTTAATCATAATTCTGAAACAACCAATACAGGGCGATTTATCCTTGCATTTTCTTTGTCTGTCCTTATGCAAAATCTGATTTTTCTGCCCCTTAAATGCACCCTGATTCTGTTGATTCCCTCTCCGCCTTTTATCCTAAAAGCCTTTTTATCTGACTCGCTTTCTACCACCAAATCCGCATCCACATTGCTCTCTAGCAAAATTTCTTCTAATACCTTTTCACTATCCACTCCCAAATCCGTTTTAGGAGACAGCCACATTTTTTCAAGAATCTGCCCAAAATTTTTATTAGCATTTTCAATTTTTCCCAAATTTCCATTTGACACCACCATTAAATTATCTTGCCATAAACAAAACCTGTTTATATCAACGCCCCTAGTCAAAGAATATCGCCCCTGCCAATGCTCTATCACTATCAGTCCATTGTTCAAAAACTCCCCGTTTTCACAGCCAATTCTTTTAGAACCATTAAGCCTGCAAGATAGATAATATCTGCCCGCAGCTCCATGTGCCCACGCATTTTGATCAGGCAAAATCAAGCCCTCAAGATTGGTCAAAATTTTTCTTGCCGACAATCCATCAAAGCTATATAGCCCGTCACTTGCCAAAAAGATTATTCTATCGCCAATCAACGCCACCGTATCATGAAAAATGCGTCCGCTAGATACAAACAAATTTGATACAGAAAACTCCCTCTGATCCCCAAATGCTGTCAAGCGGCTTATGCCAAACTCTCTAAAAATATAGATATGATTCAAAAAGCTAACCAGCTTTCCAATGCGACCCCTATCATCCACAAGCTTTATATAACCGCCCTCATTTAGACTGCTTGTCCAATTAGTAGGATCTAAATCCTGTGAAAACCTAATCGTCTCGCCGTCAGTGTCTGCCACAAACAGCCTTTCAAAATGCAAGCTTAAAGATGCAATTTTAGGCGATGACGGCACAGAATATGCAGAATGCACCCCATTCCACACCACCATATTTTCACTGTCAGAACAAATTAATATTACATCCTCATCCAAAAGTCTATAATTAATCCCCCTGATGTTCCCTAAAAGCCTTATACCCTCAAGCACATTCCAATCGCCATTTTGCAAAAATTTAATAGTGCCATCACTAGTTTGCACCATTAAAATCTCATCGCCGCCCTTTCTAAAGCACCATGCATTTTTTATCTTATCCCCAAGCCCCAAAGCACTGTCAACTACTCCATATCCATCAGTCAACGCCCCGCTTAAAAAATCAAAGTTATAATTCTCTGATGCAACATGCTTAGGCAACACTCCCTCATCAGAAGAATAATCCATGCCAGAGAAAAAATTGTTTATCCTAATACGGCGCTTTTTTCTGTTAGGCAACCTAATATAATTGTCCATTTTTACCACCATGCCCTTTTTCTTAGTCGCTGTTCTCCTTTTGGCAGCAGCGTTTTTCTTAAAGCATCTTTATATCTTTTGTCCCACAAAAGAGCATCCGACAGCCCATTGATCAAGCAATATTCTGCAGCCACACCATATCCAATAATTCTTTCATTTATCTTAGCAAAAATAGGAATCACAGTATCCATAGAGCTTAAGACAGGCAAGTATGAAAACTCTATCTCACACTCACCCTCTGCATTTGTCTCCACTCTATCAAACCTAGTCCTAAACCTAAACGACACGCCGCCTTTTCTAACAGAAAAAACATGTGCCACTTGTTCATTTAATTCTTTTAAATCAAAAGACCCACCAGCAATATTAATCACCTTTTTTATCCTGAGCGGAAAAAACTCTGTCACAATCTCATGCACTACATCCCTAGTCATTGAAACAAACTGCTGTCTGTCCTCATCCCCCATAGTGCCACTTTCTATCTGATGGGCAAGCTCTCTTAATCCTAAATATTTAGCCGCCCTTTTAGCGCAACCCCCAACTGTCATACTAGCCATATTTTTTCTCCTCCTTAAATTATATGCCAAACTATATATTAGACAATAAATTCTCCATCTTGATTTCAGCATCCTTTATCGCCTTATACCTGTTTTCTTTTAATAATCTTTCATTATCACTTTCAATCTTTTTAAATATCTTGTCAGCATTCTCACTTTTTGTTTGCTTTACCAAATCCAGCACCCTAGCATCCAGCCTGTCAAAAGGGACAGCCAAACAAAAGCTGCCCCCTCTTTGACGACTGTTATGCACCTCAAAACGCCGCATTTTATATGAATAGGCAATAAAATAACCCCCATCAATTTTTTTAATGCGTTTTGAAATATTAAATAAATCGCTGCTGATTATATCATATTTACCTATCATAAAAATCTCCTTATGCATTTTTAAGATGCATTATATATTTTTTCTTAAAGTGGGCTAGTATTAATTCTTACCTTGCCTTGTCCGTTTGGCTTGTCACAAATCAAATCGCAATACTTAACTAAAGTAGCACTATAAGTAGGCTTGCCCTCTGCCTGACGCAAAATGTTGCCGTTTTCTGTCTCTAAATATCTCCAATCACACAATTGGTGCATCCTAAACGCACTTGTATCAAACATATAAAGCGTGCCATTTTCAACAAACCTATCATGCACCAACGGAATCCCATTAAACGACAATGTTTTAAATCCGCCCGTCAATTCCATGACATCAATGTTTCTTTTAAAGCTAGACAAATACTCCTGATAAGCATATTTTACATCATTAGAGCAAGCCAAAAAGTTGATAACAGAGCTAGAATTAAGCTCCAACCTATCAATAGTCTCTTGCAAAAATCTGTCCGATATCCTTGTAGCCGTGTTGTTTACATGCGGACGCATAAACTCATGGTCTGCCCTGTTCACACCATATAGCTGTGCAGAATTAGAAAAGATTGCGCCGATTCCTGTTATTTCTTTGCCTTGAGAGCCTTGAATCACCATTCTTGAATTGTTTGGGATAGGAGGCACAGCACTCTCAAACCTAACAACCCTAGTGTCTCTGTTTACGCCCGCAATTCTGACACCCTCAACAAGCACTGCACCAACAGCATTAAAAATGTCAACTACCATGCCCTCCATGATGTTTCTAGCACAGTCAACCACTCTAGTGCCGCCATTAGTAAAGGTAGCAATCGTACCCGACCCATCGCCATATAGCATACGCCCTAGATTAAACTTTGACGCAATCAACAAATCCTCTAGCTCGTTATTTAATAAATCAGTAAAAGCCCCTCTGCCGTCTGCACTTGCCCTAATCGCCTTGTCTGAAATTTCAATTTGACCATAAAGGTTTTTAAGTGTAGTGACAAATTGAATAAAGTTGGTAGGGGCAGCACTAGGCAAATATCCTGCCTCATCGCCTGCACCAATACCGCCGTTTATGCCAGCCTTTGCCGCTTTTCTGATCTCTTTGCCCCAAACATCTGATGAGGTTTGCTGTATTTTTGTTAATAATGGGTTTACTCTAGTGTTTAATAATTCAGTAACAGTTCCCAAATAGACGGTTTTTAGCGCCGCCTCCGCACTTTTTAATGTAACCATTTAAATTTTCCTCCGATGCACAATGCCAAATGACATAATGCACAATTATTGATTTTTTTATTTTTGTTTGTTTTTTGTTTTTTTGTTTGTTTGCACAACTGAACCTAAGCCGTCTTAAAGCTTGCCGTATCGTCATTAGACTCGTTTCATAAGTACTGGTAATCCGTAGGGGCGAACGCCCTCGTTCGCCCATGTTGATATGTTTGTGTAGTTTTTGCAATATAGATGATGTTTGTCTGTATATAAACCCGTAGGGGCGGGCGTCCCCGACCGCCCACATGTTGGCTATAATCTATGTTTGAGAAATCGTAGGGGCGACACTCTGTCGCCCGTGTATCGGTTATAGCAGTGACACGGGCGACAGAGTGTCGCCCCTACGGGGTTCACACATACCCTAACACCACAGGCGAACGAGGCGTTCGCCCCTACAGAATAATGTGTATCTATATCGGGCGACAAAGGGCGATCGCCCCTACAAGTTCACACATCAGGGATAAGCCCCTACGGACTCCCAATTTCCATTTCTTCACCAAATCTATTGCAAGCCCAATCCTATCCGCCATTCAATATCACATCCGCAAGCCTTTTTGCCTCTTCTAAACTCTTAGGGATTTTGGGCGGCGACAATGTCACGCTTCCACGGTTTCCCGTCATCACCCTAGGAACACTGCCAGTCTCTAAACCTTCTAGATAGCTTGCAATAATCCTATTAGTTATTCCCTCGTTGTTTAAAACATTCTCATTCAAAAAGCTCTCATCCGACAAAATCTCCTTAGCATCTGCTATCCTCTTGCCCTTATCCGCTGCCACCTCTTTTAAAGTCGCAACCTCTGACTCACTCTCTTTTAAGCGTTGGCACCGCTTAGTAAACTCCCCCTCCAAACACTCATACGCCTTTAAAAGTGCCTCTGGAGAAGAAAACTTTCCAATTCTTTTAGATAATTCATTCATAATTGTTTTTTGAAAATATAATAATTTGTGTTGTTATATCAAACCTTTGACTGAAAGACGAAGTATAGTAGTCTGAACAAATTAATGACGGTCTAAGATAAAAGAATTAAAATTAAACCATCAACAATTTTTCACTTTTCAATTTTCATTTTTCATTAATTACTATTATAAAAATTACTACTATAAAAGATCTGACTAGATAACAACCCAAACACCCTATATTTCCCCATCCTCCCCTTCAGCTATTTTTTCCTCTGCAGACTCATCATCCATCACACCTAAATCTAAATCCACTCCATCATCCCCATCAACAACAATAGCACCGCCACCGCCCGTCAAATCAATCGCACCCAACTTGACTCTCAACCTATGTGCACCCAAATGCTGTCTCATCTTTTCTGCCCTTTCAGGATACTCCTTGCCCAGCTTCTCAAAATCACTGCCCAGCATAAACTTTGTATGCTCTGCAATATGCACACCATGATCATCAATGTCTTCAACCGTCGCCTCACCACTCACATCCTTTTTCAATCCCATAACACCAGCGTTTTCTCTTTGTGCCCTTGTCACATGCAGCCTGTGAGTATCCCGCACATGCTCCCACGCACCATAGCCCAGCATATCCAAAATTCTGCCCCTCATCTGATCCGACAACTTGCCATTTTCATCATGCAAAAGCCCGCTATTCAACAAGTCAAATATCATGGTTTTTCTTGACGCCAATGAGTCGTTTATCTCATGCTCGGTATCCAAAATTACATCATCTGCCGACAAAACGCTTCCTTTCCAATGCAACAATTCCACATCACCGTCATCTCCTACTACCCTAGACAGCCTATTGCAAACAGCAAATTGCCGATACAAACGCAATATAAACCTACCCATGGTTTTTACTGCCTCTCTTATTCGGTTTGCTGTAGTAGTCAATCTTGTGTCGTCCATATCTAAAAGCAATTGAATCGCCACACCAGACATGTTTGACCCAGGAGTAACAGATGACCTCATGACCTCTGACACGCCGCTCACCATAATAAACTCTGACAACAATTTATCCTCTTCACGATTAAATTCAGCCGGGATTGTGCCAGGATTCATAAAGCTGGGCGGAGTAGCGCCTTGTCGATAGACCAAAATTTTGCCAGGGGACAGCCCCTCGGCCTCCAAATTTTCTGTGTCTACCGACCCGTCTTCTACTGCCAATACGCCCATAGCTATGCGGTTCATAAACTCATGCTTGCGGTTTTTGACCGCATTATATGCTCGCTGAATTGGGATAGCACGCTCTATCATGCTTATCCCATAAAAACAGCCGGGATTGATTTGTGCATCTTGCTTTATAAAAGGGAGCATAAAGCCGCCGTCATCGCCCAGTCTAAAGGGCAGCTCCCCGTGATAAAGAAGATTGTTTCCAGCCACTATTGCTAGTTCTCCATTAGGATGCTCGCTGGATGGTTTTGTATATCGCTCTAGCACAATAGCACTATCTAGGGCACGACCACGGCTTTGCGTGCGAGTGGCACTGTTTATGCCAAGACCGCCAATTACCGTGACGCCGTCATGCGTAAAGGTATCTACATCCTCTGCCGCAACAGTTATGCCCCATGTATTTTCTATATCAGATATACTCATGCACTTTGCATGAATAATGCTATCACACTCTGCGATATCTTGAGCGGCTAGGTTTGAAGGGAATATCTCATAGGGCGGGCAAATATCAATTCTTACTTCACCCTCATATACAGGCTTGCCGTCTTTTTCCCCCATGATGCGCCCGCCATTTTTATCCCAGCTTAGTTTATAAAATACCGAACCAGTAATCTCTGACCACTGTGCCCCCTTAGCCAAGATAGTTGACAGCCCCAATTTTTCTCTAGCACTGTTTAAAATTTTGCTTGCTACGCTGGCGTTTTTAATATCGCCGTCATTGCCCGATCTAGGACGCACACTCATCTTTGGCTTGATGCGTGACAGCCTTGCAAGTCTAGTTTCAACGATAGAAGCAATGTGATTATAGACCTCTCGCTCTTGCCAAAAATAATCTCTGCCCACGCTATCAATCTCACCCATCACATTGACTTGGGAGTATTGATTGCCCAAAAAGAAGTTTGTATTAAGCCGCCACTGTGACTCAAACCGCCTTCTTTCTTCTCGCCTATCATGAAAGCTTTGCTTGACCTCTGCCACCAAATCCTCCACAAAACTCTTGTCTTTTTTTCTTTTCATTTTTCCTCCAAAACTCTGCACAAACATATGTTTACACATATTTAATATTTAAAAAACTCCGACCAAACATATGTTTGTGCAGAGTTTTTTTAAATCTATTGATACTCAAACAGCCCGCTTTTTTTGATGCTAAAGTCCTCTCTTTTTTTGATTGTCTCAATGCTTTTAGGAGTCATACTCTCACCCAATATCCTATACAGCTTTAATATACACTCCTCACAAATAAACACCCTGCTTTTTACTCCACCCCTGTCCATCATAAGCACACGCTGCACCCTCTTTCCGCATCGCCCCAGCTCGCACTTTCCCTTATCAATTTGCATAAGCCTCATACTTTTTTACCTCCAATTTTAAAATCAAAAAATGACACAACATAAATTTTATCTTGCATCATTTTTTCAATTACTAATTTTATTAAATCTAAAAACTAAATTTTTCTTACAATCTTCCCTTCAAACAATGCTTCAAACTCTTCTATTGTGCCTTTGGTAATTAAGTCTTTTTGGCAAGCCAAAGCATTGCTAAACTCTAAAAACTTAAAAACAATAAAATACCAATCGCCACAGTCAACAACTTTTTTAACTTTTGAAATGGGTTTGATTAAAATCTTATGAAGCACTATATGTACACTTGAAATTATATTGTTTTCAATTCTTATGTTTCTGTACCAATGTGATGTGCCTTTTGCTCTCAGTAATATTGCCACTAAAATAAGTGGCACAAATATCAACACCAATTAAATATGCATCATGAAAACCACCAAAGGCTTTAATTAAATTTTCAATATCCTCTTGAGTCCTAACTTCATACCAATGCTGCCGCTTAAACCCAACAGTGTTTTTCAAATTTTCCTTCCACTCTAATTGCTCCTTTGTATAAGGATAGCCCTCAATTAAAACAGCATCGCCTCTAATATGTCCGCTTTCATCGCTCTGCACACTAGGTAAATTGTCATATGTAATCTTTATTTCATTTTTCTTAACCCCAACATTCTCTGCATTAAACTCCAAAATACCGCCGTTGTTTCTATCCTTATAAACCATCTTAACCTTTCCCTTGCTTTCATCCTCTAAGATTATGTCTACACCCCCTCTATGCCAATTGCCTAACTCCTCAATATTTTCAACCCCAAAAAACACTACATCCAAATTATACCTAACCTTATCTTTTCTTTCATGTGCCAATTTTTGCTCTTTTTTATCATACAACTCAAACCACAGGGTCTTGATTGCAGGGGTATTATTTATATTAGAATTGACAAACTCATAAGAAGAATATGTTTTTAAAAACTCCTTAATAGACATATATTCTCTTGGCTCACCCCTCACATAAGGCGGAATATGTTCTCTTATCATATCATCTTTTTCCTTTCTAGAATTTAGTTTTACTTGTCATTTTATGCCCCAATTTTTATCCTTGCATATAGCCAGCATTTTCAACTTCATGCCAAAGATCTTTTAGCAGCACACCATCTATATGTGCTTTTTCACGAAATTCATTTATCGTAGCAAAAGTTTGAATGCTTCCTACAACATTCTTTTCATAAAACTCAACCATGCCATCAGGAGCAATTAGCCCAAAAGTTCGCCCCTTATAATCTAGTTGCATTTCACCATAAAAATTAAAGCCACCTATAAAATCATCAATCATAGGCAATAGCGGTTTCCCCTCACTGACCAATTGCTTTGCACGATTATAAGAAACCATATTTGGATAAATTATCCTAGCAGGAAACTCACCATCATCCCTACTTTGAAACCATCCACAATATTCACACCTACCTGAATAGCCTCCATTATAACCAGATGTTACAATTATATCCTTTTTGCAAATATTGCATCTTCTTTCAATTTTTACTGTATTTGCCTCTTGCTTTTTAAGCATTGCTTCAATTTGACTATCTATTGCCATTTTGATTTCTCCTTTAATTTATTAAATTTGCAAAGCCGCCTACATATAATCAGCATTTTCAATTTCATACCAAATATCTTTTAGTAGCACCCCACTTATATGAGCATTTTCTTTGAATTCATCTATAGCTTTGTATGTTTGAAAACCATCTAAAACATCAAATTCGTAAAATTCAACCCCCCTTCCGCTCCACATTACACCATAGCTTATTGAACTATATATAAACATTACTTCTTTGTAAAATCTTAAACCCTCGATAAATTCATCAAACAGTGGCTTTAATGGCTTACCCTCAGCAACTAATTTCTTAGCACGATTGTATGAAACCATATTAATGTATATTACTCTATCAGGAAACTCACCATCGTTTCTATAATTATACCAACCACAATGACCACATCTCCCTGAATAATGTCCACTATGTCCAGAACTTACAATTATATCCTTTTTGCAAATATTGCATCTTCTTTCAATTCGCACTGTATTTGCCTCTTGCTTTTTAAGCATTGCTTCAATTTGACTATCTAATGTCATTTCTATTTCTCCTTTCATTGATTAAATTAGCAAAGCCACTTCGCCTTAAAATATTTCTAATCTTTTCTATTATGTCTCCTGGCATCCAACAAGCTTGTTCATCTGAAGAAAAAGTTTTAACCAACTCATCCAACTCCTGTTGTCTAGGCGACTTTTGATTCCAATCAAATGGATGATCATGCGGAACATTAGGATGCAAATCTGGTCTGTTATGATCATTAAAATCTCTATCAATTAATGCTCTGCCATCAGACCCATACCAACGCATACGAATTAAGTTACCCTGCTCATCAATTAGAATTGTTCTTGAATTTGGTGTCATACCTTCAATTTGATCTATATTGTTCCCAACAACAATCTCATTCCCACCACTCACTTTACACATTCCCATTATAACATCCCTCCTTTTGCATTGTCAACCTTTTTTAAAGCAAAGCTTTGCGTGCAAGTTATTCCATTACTCCCGTATAATCTAAATCGCACAAATTTTCCTTCCAATCCCTCAACACTAAACTCCTTAACAAATTTTCCTACAACATTATACTTTCTTTTTATCACTTTTTCATCTAGCAGCATTTCAATTTTTTTTATATCATCACAAACAATTGTTATGGTTCCTTGATAGTTGTCTACCTCAATTTTTTGAATTTTAGGTGCGCCTATATATCCCATAGGGAAAGACGAAAAATATTTTGCTCCGCCATCATAGCAATTTTTATCCGACAATGAAACAAGCACATATTCATTGCCTAATTCATGTCTCAACAGTGAATTACTGTTTGCTCTTGTCCTATCACACTCTAGGCTCCCCCAATCAAGTCCCTCATAAGGATTATTGATATATGGAATATACCTTTGCCTAACCGCAACCCCTCTACCGCCAAACCTATACAAATCAGCCTTAATTATCCATCTTAAAACACTATTTCTCTCATCAAACAATTCTTGAGCCTCAAAATAATGCTTGGCAAAATCCAAATCGCTACATTTATTTACTTTCAAAAAATGCCGTTTTGCATTCTCACCATAACCCATTCGCTCTGAATTTCTCATATGCTTTACCCCATGACAGCGACTACAAAGTGCGATAATATTTTTCAGCGTTTGTGTTTTACTTTCAATATCAAAATCCCACTCCTCATGTGCATCTAGATCATCAGTCTTAAAAGCACAAATCTCACACTGATATTTTGCTTTTTTATCAACCGAGCAAAAATGCTTGCTTGCAAGGGCATTTTTGCTGGCCAGACAAAGGTTTAAACCTTCGCCCCTTGGGGCGGAACCAAACACCGAAGGTGTTTGGGAGTCCAGGGCTCTGCCCTGGGGTTTAAAACCCTTTATAACAAGCATCCCTAATCACATCCCAATCTTTTTTTGAAAGCGTCTTAGAAAAATTGTTGCCCCAAGCTCCCTTAGGCAACAAATCAATCGTTAATATTAAGTTACTCATCAACATCCCCCTTTTTTCAACAAGCCTATTTTAACAAGCCTATCAGTCTGTCTCTTTCTTTAATCAGTTCATCTTCAGTCATGCTGTCATACTCATCATCTATGCTCTCCATCAATAATTTAATCGCAGCCAAATCAGGAGCAATACCTTTTTTATTTACCTTTTGCTTTAACTGAACCTGCCGCCCATTTTCATATCCATACTCATCAACCACTTCCTCTATATCATACCCCACCGCCTTTTTCCAAAGCGCCTCTATTAATTTCTTTTTATCCATACAGCTTTTTTCTCCAAAAACTATAGCCAAACATATGTTTGCACAGTATTAAACAATTAAAAACTCCCGCCGTTTTTTCTTTTTCTCATTAGCTCTCTCCCCAATCTTTTTTTATCCTTTTCTATCATGCTAAGCTTTGTCACCGCCTTAAAACTCTCTGGGCGGCTCATTATATAATACCTTAACTCATCAAGTGCATGATCATCCTTTTTTTTAGGAACATCCCCCTCTCCCCACCAATACCCCTTTAGCTCTCTTATCAAATTTATACAATTCTTGAAAATATACAAGCCCCCATGCCCAGCCCCCTTGTCAAGACTCCCCTTTAAATACTTTTTAACCCTGCTTATCCCACTAAACAAATTCTTGTCTACCTTAGGGTTTACTTGAATCCCCTCATCTAAAAACAGCTCTACCACACTCTTTTCAGCTGCTAATGTCCTTTGACTAGCCGAACTGTCAATAAGCGCCCCAATCCTTCCAAAGCTGTCCCTATGCCAAGACAAACCCTCACTCACGCCCTTAATCACCCCCGCATGATAATCCACCGTCTGCCCCCTCTCATAATGCTCTGCTATCACATACACATTTCCATCACCATCAACTGCATACCAATGACAAGACAACGGATTGTTTAAGCCAGGATCAATACTCAAATTATCATACCACTCTTTGGGCACATTAAACGGCTCTATAACATGCACACTTTCATCAAACTCGCTATAAACCAATCCCCGATTATTAATAAACCGCCCATATCTTCTAGACTCAAGCGACTCTTCGCTCATGCTGCCAGTCAATGCCTTTATTTCATCCTCATCCAAATAAGGATTGTCCGCCCACTCCATAAATATATGCCAAATTTCATCGTCCCCGCCGTCATTTAAAAAGATTTTGTTATAGCTAAAAGTTAGCCCCAAAAGCGGCGTCATCGTAGCAAAAATGTCACCTTTTTTGTCCATAACCCTCATTCTGCACTCATCATAAATATCCTCTAGGGGCTCTTCATCAAACCAAACAAAATCTAGCGACGCCCCCTGAAACTTAATTCGTCCTTGATCACAGCTTTTAAACCCCAATTTAGACACACCGCCAAAAACATTTTTAACTAGGATATAATCAATAATTCCGCCGCCAGGGTTTGAGCTTTTGCCCTCATGCATTACAATGTCCTCTATCCAGTCAGGATTAAGATAGTGCAGCACCTTGCTTTGTGCTACATCCCTAGACACTTGAAATGAGGGCGAAACAACCCAGCCAAAAACGCCGTCTTTATTTTCTCTGTATGGATGAATCCCACGCACCCTCCACACCGCCTCTACGGCACCGCACTCTGTCTTTCCGCTTCTGTTTCCGCCAAAAACCCACCTATTACGCTTTTGACACCTATGAAATTCCATCTGCTTTTGATGAATTTTTTCGCCCGTATTATACCTAAACACAACATTCTTTTTTCTTCTAATCTCCAGCTTTTTTTCAATCAGCTTAATTTTTTTTATCAAATCACTTTGTGTCATCTTTAGACATAATCCTCCTTTTTAAGTCAAAATTTTTTGTGCCATAACTGATAAAATATAAGCAATAAATTAGGTATAACGATGAAGGTCATGCAAGAAGTGTTTGTGACCTTGTATCTTTGACAGCCGGTCGGCTTGCAATAGAGTTGTAGCAAAACTGAATTAGCCGCCATGTAGGGGAGCTCATTGAGCTCCCGATGACCTCACTTTTATAGCAAAAACATGCAAATTAGTGGGAACATCGGGCGTTCGGTGAACGCCCCTACAAGTGTCAATTCAATTTCACTACAACTCTAATGCCTCCCCTTTATTCTCAAACACAAACGATTTTTCTTATACTATGAAAAAAATACTCACAAAAAAACTAACCCTATTGATATTGACATTATTTTTAATAATGCCATTTTTGCATTCATCGCAACCTGTGCCTGGGCAAGCCTTGCAAACCGCAATCACAACTACCACCGCTACCACAACTACCACAACTATCGCAACTGCCACCACCAATTCCACCACAACCTATACTAGATATGGCAAACTAAATGAAAACGCCATCCTTTTAGACAACGACTTTAATCCTGTCACAAGCTTGCCCCCCACCTTTTTTGTCATCATCACCAATGAAGAAGAATTTCCCCACCACTATCGTGTCACATATTTAGACCTTGTAGGCATAATCGCCCGCTCTCACATCACACGCATAGATTTTCAGCCCGTCACACTCTTTCATGCAAACACCAACTTCACCGCCCAAAATGATACCCACCCAGTAAACATCCGCCAAAGCCCCCATTCTAATTCAGGCATAATCGCCACCATTCCGCACGGCAGCAGTGCATTTTTGTTTGGGCAAATGCAAGGCGAGGCGCTTATTCCTACGCATGGAACTCGTTGGTATTTTGTGCGTTTTCTAGATGGGGCTGTGCAGCGTTTTGGATATGTATACTCTGCACAAGGTGTTGCCGACTCTATGCCTGCCAACATAATAGAAAGAGTGCCTGATGAGTCAAATGGCAATCAAAGCAACGGCAATGGCTATCAATCACCGCCCGTGCGCCTAGATTGGCTCTATATTGTTTTGCTATCCATCCCTGCAATAATAGTAGTCTTTGCCTTGTTTTCAAAGCCAAAAAAAGACAAGGATGAGGACAGAGGGTTTAGTTAAAAAGTAAGATGGAATAGCCTTTCTCTTTAATTCAATTCATGTCATCTCGAACCGAAGGTGAGAGATCTTTGCTTTATTCAATTCATGTCATCTCGAACCGAAGGTGAGAGATCTTTGCTTTATTCAATTCATGTCATCTCGAACCGAAGGTGAGAGATCTTTGCTTTATTCAATTCATGTCATCTCGAACCGAAGGTGAGAGATCTTTGCTTTATTCAATTCATGTCATCTCGAACCGAAGGTGAGAGATCTTTGCTTTACCGAAGGACGAAGTATAAAATATATTAATAAAGCAAAGATTTCTCCCTACGGTCGAAATGACATAATTTAAATAATGACATAATTCAAAATTTGTCATATTGAGCGAAGCCGAAAGATCTCAACCCGTCATTAATTTTTCACTTTTCATTTTTCATTTTTAATTAACTTGTTCATACCACTTTATGAATACTAAATTACATCTCCTATCTCATTCAACCTCTCTGCACCCTTAATATACCCTGGATACTCCTTAGCAAGCTTTGTTTCATCAAAGCCTAGCTTATGTATAATCCTCTCCGCCTTAACAAACGCCCTGTCTATCTTCCTTAATCTAGTCCTTTCATGAACCACCCCCAAAAGACACTCACCGTTTGTTTTTATCGTCTCAAACTCCTCATCACTAAGCTCACTTTTAAGCACCCTAAACAATACAGCCAAATTGACAATACGCCTCCGCTGTTCATTAAGCTCTAAAACCTCACAAAGTGCCTCACTTGCTGTGCTTTTGATATTGCAAGCCGCCCTTGTTATGCTTTTGTTCACCCTCTCATAAAGCCCCATCAACTTGCCCCTAACCATAATCAACAACCTAATCCATCCTCTCATAGTATTTAATACCCCCTTTAGCTTGTCGCCATCGTATTCTATACTCCTATGATACCACCCAATTGTTGACAACTGTATGTCAACAATTCAAAAATCAGACACATTATTTTATAGAAATTATTGACTTTTTTTGCAGTATTATGTAGTATTGTTGTTATGTCAAGCCTAATAGGAAATTATTAATGACTAATTAACGCCATCTATATTTTTTTGTCAAACAATTGTATGTGATTTTATTTGTATATTATTAAGTGACTATGGTATAATATTTTAAACTTTTAAATGAGGTGTCTTATTATATGAATAAAACCATAGAAAAAATTGTTGTTTCTGCCTGTGTATTCATCTCATTCGCTGTGCTTTTTTTATCAGCCTTTTTTGCCTTTTATGGACATAGCAACAATCAAAATGTTTTAAGCCAACCAAGCCCGCCAAATGGCACAGCCTTTGCCTCTAGACTGCCTAGGGGCTACCCCTTTATCAACATAACCCCTCACGATATTTTTATAGTGTATGACGGGGCTGTTTATCTTGGAATGAGAAACAATACAAATCCAAGCACTACACTTTCTAGAATTAGCATGATATTTGATGGACAAATATACATAACTGATTATGTTTATAGACCGACACTGCACGCTGTCACAAGACTTATATCATCACCTTATGGTATCATTTTCAACAACGACGGAAGTGCAACCTGGGTATCCCAGAGTTGGTTTTGCCCTAAAGAGCACGGTCAGCCAGGAGTTGATTTCGTGACAACTACAACCAATTATGTGATTATAAACGGTCAGCACCATTTTGCTTGGAAGTTTGACAGAGTACACAATATTGAGCTTGATAGATTGCAAAATGCACCCACCAATCTAAGTATCAACGATTTTATTATTAGCTATGATTTTGATGGTATAATTGCACAAAATGCATCCAATATCCTGATTGAAAAAACTGGAGAGGACGGCAAACTTTCTGTCCGCAAGCAAGACCTGCTTTTCATATGGATGTCTTGGTCACTTAGAACTGGCGTGGATTTTTGGCGACCGCTTGAAATAAATCAGTTTCCTCTGTGGTATATGTCTTTCTTTTTTCCAACTCCAGGCGATTTTGAGTTTCGGCTTAGGCACCTAGGCGGACAAGGGCGTTTTTGTGAGAATGGCTATTTAATTGGTGTGACGGTATCAAGTGCTGTTAGCGAATGCTATGTAGTGGTATCTGTAGGAGGATATCAATTGCAAACACCTAATTTGCGGATTGAGAAGTATGAGTTTAGTTTTTCTTATGACGATATAGATTTTAGCATATATTTGCATTGGGATCCTATTGCAGGTGCAAACAGATATTTTTTAGGAGGATTGTATTCTCTTCCAGGCTGGCTTTTTGATCACACTGTTGCAACAACCTCTATACGAGTGGGACATGTACAAATCAATGCTGAGTGGGGCTTGTCTAATTGGGGGCTTAGAGGGACTTATAGGCTTTTTGTGTCAGCACGCCATGCAACCCCTATTAGCTTTAGTGACGGAACAATAGTTGTTCATCCTGATAGTGAGCCTGCTGTTATTTATTTGACAATTTATGAGGATGGAACATTTTCTTATATAATAATTTAATAATTATTTCCCAATACAAAAAAATTGTTCTAAAAAAGAGGACTAAAGCTCCCACCCGCCTTTTGCAAAAGGCGGTTTTTTGGCTTCCAAAATATTTTATAAAAAACGATTTTTTTCTAGAGCATAACAAAACGCATTCACTTTTTGTTCATGAATGCGTTTTTATTATAATAAAATTTAACCCCTATAATAAGACTATCCAGCCTATCCTTTTGCCCCACCGCTCCCTTTCAATACATTGCTATCAAACTTTAACTTAAGCTCCCCTTTTCTCTTGCACTCATCCATAGCCGCCCTAATCAACCTGTCTACCAACCCAGAAAAACTCAAGCCCCCAAACTCAAACAAATAATTGCTCATGCTGCCAGGCACCGTATTAATCTCATTGACATAAAGCTGCCCATCCTTAAACAAAAAATCCACCCTAGCCACCCCGCTGCATCCAAGCAGCCTAAAAACCCCCCGTGCCGCTTCAAAAATCTCCCCCCTTAAATCCGCATCCGCCCTAGCTGGCAAATATCTGCCCATACAACCCTTTGATGCCGACTTATACTCACCGCTACCATCCGCCTTGCTCCCCCCAAACAACTCATATTTTTCACTATACCCCAAAAACCCATCACTAATCGGCTCTTCTATCTCACTCAAAATAAGCTCACTCTTGCCCCCGCTTGCACCTAGCACCGCACAATTATATTCAGTAAAATCCTCTAAAGCCTCTTCAACAAGCACCCTCTCATCCCAGCAAAACGCTTGCTTAAGCCCATCAAATAACTCCTTAAAATCGCTCACTCTTATGATACCAATACTAGAGCCTAGATTAGACGGCTTTAAAATAAGCGGAAACCCAATTTTTTCTACCTTGCCCACCAAGTCATACAAGCCGCCGTCAACATCGCCTTTTTCTACACTAAAAAACCTAACCACCTTAAAGCCAGCATCCCTTAGCACTTGTTTTTGCATAATTTTGTCCATACCCACAGCACTTGCCAGCACTCCGCTTCCAGCATAAGCGATTCCAGACATCTCTAAAAGCCCAGCCAAGCAACCATCCTCTCCGTTTTTGCCGTGAGTACAAATGATTACTACATCCAGTTTATGCACCTTTTTGCCCTTTTGACAAAAAAGCCACTGACAATTGGGGCGCAAATGCACCCTTTTCGACTTTTTTTTGTATAGCCCGTCAGCAAAAACTTTGACACTGATCATGTGCTTTGCTGTCCACCAATCGCCGCACCCATCTATATAGATAGGCACAACCTCATGCCGCTCGCTAGCCGCATTGATAGTCATAATCCCACTAATAATACTAATATCATGCTCACAAGACCTGCCGCCAAAAACAACACCAATTTTCATATATGTACACCCCTTATTTATCTAAAAAGTATTTTAGTACAGCGTATGAAAAAATAAGTAGATGTGTGATAAAATGATATTCATGAGCAACTTATAAAGGCAAAACTGTTTGCTTCCATAGCCCTGAGTTGTATACAAATTCGCATGGTAATCACTCTCATACTCCCGTGACTCTATTACACCGATACATAGGCGACCACAGGTCGCCCCTACAAGGTTTCATATATACAGACAAAAACAACAAATATTATAGCAAAATAGCAAAAAGGGCGCCTTAATACAAGACGCCCAATGTGTTTTGAAAAAAACACTTTTATTTTTAAATGCTGTTATGCGTTGATAATTTTTACCCAGCCTCTGTTGTCTTCAATCTTGCCATATTGAATGCCCGTCAAAGTATCATATAGCCAAGTAGTAAGCTCTCCCATCTTGCCGCCATCTACCAGCACATCCTTGCCTTGATAATTAAAGCAGCCAACAGGCGTAATCACCGCCGCCGTGCCCGTGCCAAAAACCTCTGCCAGTTGTCCCTTTTCTGCCATCTTAGCCATCTGCTTGATTGACACCGCCGTTTCTTCAACCTCAATGCCCTTTTCTTTAATCATTTGAATAATGCTTCGCCTAGTGATGCCTGGCAAAATACTGCCGCCCAGTGATGGAGTCAACACCTTTAAACCTTTTTTATGCCTTGTCACAAAAAAGATGTTCATAGCGCCCACTTCTTCTACATATTTATGCTCAAAAGCATCCAACCACATAGCCTGATCATAGCCTTTTGATTTTGCTATCTCGCCAGCTTTTAAACTCGCCGCATAGTTTCCGATTACTTTATGCCCACCAGTGCCGCCTCTGACAGCTCTTACATAATTTTCTTCAACCAATAGTCTAACAGGTTTCATTCCGTTTTCATAATAAGCACCTACCGGCGACAAAATTACAAACAACAAATAATTGTTTGCAGCACGCACGCCCAGTGCATTTTCACAGCCTATTACGCTTGGTCTAATATAAAGTGCCTCGCCTTCACCAGTAGGAATCCAGTCAGAGTCTATTAATATCAGCTCTTCAATGCCTTTTTTAACCAAATCCTTGTCAAACTCTGGGATGCACACCCTAAGCGAAGAATCCAGCAATCTATCCATATTGTCATTTAATCTAAATGTCCTAATTTCGCCCGCCTCATTTTTGTATGCCTTTGCACCCTCAAAGCAGCCTTGTGCATAATGCAATACAGAGCAAGCTGGGTCAAGTGAAAACGGCTCATAAGGCTTGATCTCTGGCTGCCCCCATGCACCGTCTTTATACTCTATAACAAGCATATGGTCAGTAAAATATTTTCCAAAACCTAGGCTACCTTGTGGTCTTGCCTTAGGATTATTTGTTTTGTTGATTTTGATTTCCATGTTGGTAATTTCCTTAAAATTTGATGTTATTAATATAGTATACCACTTCAAAAATAATATGACAAGCAGAAAAGGCGTATTTTGTCGTTAAAATACTATTTTTAGCCTAACTTTTTTGCCTTTATGCAAAATAAACTCTTGTTTTTGCATATATTTAGAAATTTTGTCGTCTGGCGAAATTACTTTTGATTCATCAATTTTGACTCCGCCGCCCTCTATCAGCCGCCTTGCCTCTGACTTTGAAGCAGCTATTTTTGACAATACCATAATATCAACAATAGAGGCATCTAAATTGATATCTAATTTTAACATAGGCATGTCCTGCCCGTCAGAAAAAGCACCTCTAGCTTGTCGCAATGCTGCCTCAGCCTCGTCCTGTCCGTGAATTAGTTTAGTAACCTCATATGCCAAAATCTCTTTGGCTGCGTTCATTCTTTGGTCTTTATGCTGAGTAATTTCTGCAATCTTATCAAGCTCTAAAAAGGTCAATAATCGCAAGCATTCTTCTGTTTTTTCATCCTCTACATTTCTAAAATATTGGAAAAAATCATATGGACTGGTTTTGTTTTTATCCAGCCACAACGCACCCTTAGAGGATTTTCCCATCTTTGAGCCGTCAGATTTTAATAACAATGGCAATGTCAATGCATAGGCATCGGCTCGCTCTTTTCTTCTGATTAAATCCGCTCCAGCCAAAATATTGCTCCATTGATCGTTGCCACCTATTTGTAGCAAACACTTGTGACGGCGATATAATTCTAAAAAGTCATAGCCTTGACACAGCATATAATTAAACTCTAAAAAAGTCAACCCTTTTTCCATGCGCTGCTTATAGCAGTCTGCCGTAAGCATTTTATTCACTGAAAAATGCGGCCCTATTTCTCGCAAGAAATTGATATAGTTTAGGTTTTTAAGCCATTCGGCATTGTCTATTATCAGCGCAGCATTTTCTCCTTCAAATGAAAAAAAGCGTTTCATCTGTGTTTTGAAGCTGTTTACATAATTTTGAGTAGTAGTATCATCTAAAACATTGCGTAAATCAGTCTTGCCAGACGGATCGCCAATAAGCCCCGTGCCGCCGCCAAGCAGCACAATGGGAGTATGCCCCGCACGCTGCATGTGCATCATCGCCATGATGGGGATATAATGCCCGATATGAAGAGAGTCTGCAGTAGGATCAAAGCCTACATAAAAGGCAATCTTTTTATGCTGCAACAGCTTTTTTAAATCGTCTTCAAAGACCACTTGTTTAACAAAGCCTCTTTCTAATAATGTATTATATACGCTCATTTATTTCCTCGTTAATTCTTCTTTAAATACCTCTGAAAGTGCTTTTATGCCTGCTTCAATCTTGTCTAGCCCAGCGTTTGAATAATTTAGCCTAAAGGTATTTTTGTGCCCACCGCCCGCATAAAAAACCGTGCCTTGAATAAAGGCTACATTTTTTTCTACTGCCTTTGGCAATATTTTTGTCATGTCAATGTCAGCATCTAAATGCCCCCAAATAAACAAGCCGCCATCTGGGTCAGTATACTTATATTCATTGGGCATATATTTTTTTATAGCCGCCATCATAGCATCCTTTCGCTCTTTATAGATAGGAATGCTTTTTTCAATATTTGGTGCTAGCAAGCCCTTTTGCAAATATTTTGCCGCTATCAATTGAGACAAATGCGCACTTGACACATCAGCACCTTGCTTGCCTATCGCCATTTTTCTGATGATGTCTTTATCGCCCACTGCCGCACCAATTCTTAATCCAGGAGCCAAAATTTTAGAAAAACTGGTGACATACACTATGTTTGGTGCAGTTTCAAAGGTTTTTAGTGGGGGCAAATGCTCTTTAGAAAATCGCAATTTTGAATAAGGATCATCTTCAAGCACAATCACGCCATGCTCTGCAGAAATTTTTGCTATTGATTCTCTGATTTTGATGCTATAGGTTTTTCCCGTAGGGTTTGAAAAAGTGGGCACTACATACAAAATTTTAGGCTTGTGTTTTTTTATTTTTGCTGTCAAGTCCTCTATATCAAGCCCATCATCATTTGATTTTATGCCCACAATATTTGCACCATATGAGGCAAAAATTTGCAAGGCGGCAAGGTATGTAGGATCTTCTACTAAGATAGTATCCCCTTTGTTTATAAACGCCTTAACCAACAAGTCTATGCCCTGCTGTCCGCCGCTTATCGTCAAAATATTATCAAAGCTGTCTACCTTGACTCCGTTTGATTCTATATATTTTTTAGCCTCTTCTAAATAGGTTTTAAACCCCTCTGTGCTGCCATATTGCAAGGCAGAAATCGCCTGATCCCCACGCAAAATCTGTTCCGCAATGTCAGCAATTTCTTGCTTAGGAAGACACTCTGTTGCGGGCAAACCCCCAGCAAAAGAAATAATCTCTGGGCGAGTCAATAGTTTGAAAATCTCTCTAGTAGCCGACCCAGTTATGTTTTTTAAAGTATCACTAAATTGATATTGCATAAAAATCTCCTTTTCAATGCGACATAATTTACCATATTATCTAGTCAAACCTTTTATAGTAATAATTAATTAAAAATGAAAAATTAATGATTTCATCTTTAAATAGTTAATATTAACCTTTAGTTCCCATAGGCTTGCTAAGCAAATAAAATAGGTGGTAGGTGGATAGCAAGTCTATTTTTTGACAAACATCACACCCACAGTGCCAGGTCCGCAATGCGCCCCAACTACTGGCCCTACCTCATGCAGCTTAATCTCATTTTTATACTTTTCTTGCAAGCTTTCTTTCACACTCTCAGCATCCTCTATGCACCCAGCATACAACACAACAATCTCACTCCCCTCTTCTATCCCATGCTCATCAATATACCCAGCAATTTGCCTAAGTGCAGCCTTTCTTCCCTTAACCTTTCCTGCACTCTCAAGCATACCCTTTGTCCCATCCATAAAAATAATCGGCTTAAAGCCCAAAATAGAACCTACCAAAGATTTCATCCTAGAGATTCTTCCGCCTCGCCTTAAATACTCAAGATCATCAACCGTCACAAAAATCATTATCCTGCTCTTAAGCCTTTCTACTAGCTTGACAATTTCATCAAGCATCATGCCTTGTCTATATCCAGCCACCGCCGCCCTAACAACAGCACCGCCGCCCACACTGATTTGTCCACTGTCAATGCAAGTGATTGTCCTGTCTGGATAGCTTTCTTTTAAGGTCTTGATAGCCATGTTCATAGAATTAAAAGTGCCACTCATAGTGTGAGAAAAGCTAATATACAAGATATCCTCACCCTCTTTTAGCACAGGCTCAAAATATTCTATATAATCATGCTCATTAAGTGCTTGAGTCTTTGCCGCCGCACCCTCACGCATTGCTTGATAAAAACTGCTTAGATTGACACTTTCACCTAGGTCATAATATTTCATATCGCCGTCTAATGTATACGGCATTTTAATAAGCTCTATCCCAAGTTCTTTAAAATCACTCAAACTCATTTCACAATTGGTATCAGTAAAAATTTTCATAAAAATTCTCCTATAATTTATAATGAGCCCTATTATATCACACTAAATTTAAAAAAGCAAGCAAATTTTTGGAAAAAACCCATGATTTTTTATAGTATAAGAAAAAACCTAGGTTTTGAGAGTAAGCAAACTCAAAAAAAACTGCCCAATAGACTTATTGCCAGGGCAAGTAGATGCAACAGCACCTTTTTTTCTCTAAAAGGCACTCTAAAAAACAAAAAAACTCCCAAAACATATGTTTGTCAGGAGTTTTTTCATTGTTTTTTGATTGGTTAGATTGGTTTTTAGATTGATTTAAAGACTATCTAACATTTTGGATAGGGCCAGCTGGAAGCGGAACAGGGTGAGGGTTTGGGATGTTGATGTTTGGATTTTGTGCGCCTTCAAAGCTAGCTGGCTGTCTTACTCTGTCATAGCCTTGGTTTGCATTTGCACTAGAGCTATCTATTATTCTGTTATCCATTCTGCTATCTTGCCCCATATATGCATTGCTTCTTGTGCCTCTATTCATTCTGTCTTGTCTTCTTAAAGCATAGCAATCACTTGTATTGCAATCATCAAATCTATTAAATCTGTTGATGCTGCCATCAAAACAATCATTGCCTTGGCAATCTCTGTTTGCGTTATTTGCATTGTTTAGGTTGTTTGCAGCATTAAATCTATTAACAGCATTTTGTTTAAAATGCTGAGTATAGTTTCTTGCTCTGTATTGGTGCGTTAGGTTATTGTTAAAATTATCTGGGTTTTGTCTGATGTTGGTGCTATTAAACCTAGCATATAGATGCTGATTGCGAGTCACTGGGCTGTTAAAATCGTATTCATGCCCACCGATTCTGTCTGTATACCAGTTTACAAATTCATGACCGTCCTTGTTTGGGTTTAGAGTAGGGCGGGCTGCATTGTTGCCATGTCTTATGCGTTGGTTGGCGATTGCCCCATTATTAGCCCCCTCTTCGCCTGTGTGAAAATGCACATTGTGATGCCTTGCGCATGCAGTGGTACTAATAAGCACCCCTAAAATAATCGTAGCCATTAGACCAATAGCCACTACTTTGCCAAATTTTTTCATTTTTTTCTCCTTTTTGAAAATGGTTTGATTTATAGAACTAGTATGAGGGTAACAAGAATTTTTTATTCATTGCTTAAAATAAATTAAAACAGTGCATAAATTGTTTGACAAACATGCATAAATTTGATAATATGATTGTATATCTATGAATTTCATTAATGTCCTATTCAAATTTAACACTATTAAAGTCACAAAAGTCATTGGATGCAATTTTACCGATAAATCTAAAAGGAGGAATTTTGCATAATGACTGACAAAGAATTGGTTTGCAAAGATTGCGGACAAAAATTTGTTTTTACTGCTGGTGAGCAAGAGTTTTATGCATCAAAAGGCTTTGATAATGAGCCAACAAGATGCACAGATTGCAGACGCGCACACAAAGCTGCAAAAAACAACAGAAGACACGACTAATTTTTCTTAATTAAAGAAAAACAACAAAAATCCCATCATAATTTGGTGGGATTTTTTGTTTGCGATAATGTAGCAAGGTAATATAGCAATTTAGAATACAATTCTATTATACATTGATTCTATGATAGGCAAAGGGCTTGGCGAGTATTCATCTAAATTTGGATATTTTAGAGGATCAACAAACCCCCAAATTAGATGCTCATCAAATGCTTTTTGTGTCAAAATTTGCATATGAACATGCTCAAACCAGCCTCCATTTTCATCAAAATTACCTGTTTTTGCAATTTTATCACCAGCCGTAATTTTATCGCCAACTTTTTTTAAAATGTCTTTTTCTAAATGCCCAAACACCAAATAAAAGGTGTCTTTATATCCATATTTATTCCCATCTATTTTTAAAGTAATATTTCCGCCAAAACCGCCCCCTCCTTCTCTTTGGTCAAATCCTATTTTCTCTACTATGCAATCAAATGGAGCAAATAGCGGCGTGCCAGCAGCAACATTGATATCTAAACCTATATGAACAAAAGGCTTGTATAAATCAAAAGCTTTGTATAAAGACTTTCTTTTTTCTCGCTCACCTGATATAGACCAGCTTACATTGTGTTGTTTATGCAAGTTTTTAATATATTCATCAAGCTGTTTTTGGTCTAAATTTTTAACCGCTTCTATATGATCGCCATCTTCAGACAAATCAATATAAATAGGCTTATGCAAAAACTCTTTAGACAATAAAGGTGCTGGGCAAGATAGTTTAAAATCAAGCGGCAAGCAAAACAAATTTTCATCATTCTTTTTTTGTGATAGATATTTTGCTAGGTGTGACGCAATTAAAACAACCAAAGTTAATTCTAAAAGAACCTGAAACGCTGTACTTATTGCCAATTCTTGAAACATTGCTTGCCAAGTGCTTAAAGCAGAGCCAAATGCAAAAGGGGCAAATACTTGAAACGCTAAAATAAAGAAAATGAGTGAATCAATAAATTGTGCGATAAGTGTGCTTAAAAATGCAGCGATACTATAAATTATTTTCCAGCCCTTGTTTATAGAGGTCTGTTTTTTTCTGTCTAATGCCTTTTTGATTTTGTCAAATGCAAAGATATTGAGCCCAGAGCCTATTATAAATGCTATTATTGATGCCGTTATAAATACCCAGCTTCCCCCAAATACTAGATCCCAATTCTCACCCCGTGGCAAGTTGGGCGTCAATATGATTAATTGAATCAAGATTGTAATAAAAATTTGCACTATTATAGCAAAAATTGTTATTCTGACTGCTGTTTTTTTGCCCCATACTGCTGTTATGATGTTTTGTATGACAAGGACAGGGGCTATCAACAGCATTCCCGCATTGGCAAGCAAAAAGCCGCCGCTTGTTGCAATAGGGCGGACAGCAAACAAATTCATCATAGTGAGCAGCAGCACCGTCAGTGAAACCAACCCCAAAAGCCAGGTGCTGCTAGTCATTTTTTTTATGTTTGCAATTTCTTGTCTAATAATTTTTTTCATACAATATTTCTCCAAAGAAAAAAAGAGTGAAGCCAATTCCACTCTTTTAAAAAAACAAGCTATCTAGACATTAAAAAAATAATGCCAGTCCTAGTATTTTTTTAACGACAGGATGGAATCACGAACTGTCGGAATTAACTTAAATCTAAATATTTTTTGCCAATTCTTTTATGTAATTTTTTAAATCATTGCCAAAGTCTCTTTTTATGCCGTATTCTATCACTGCTTTTATAAAGCCTAGTTTATCACCGCAATCATATCTTGTGCCTGCAAAATCATAGCCAAACACCCTTGATTTAATGCATAAAGAATTTATTGCATCCGTCAATTGAATCTCACCATTTTTGCCCGCCTTAGTAATCTCTATCTCGTCAAAAATTTCTGGCGTCAATATATATCTGCCTAACGCTGCATACCTAGACGGCAAATCTTTTAAGGCAGGCTTTTCTAAAAAGCCCCCCGCCAAAAACAATCCACTCTCAAATTTATCAAGCATAGGCTGGCTATTCCCCTTGCCCAGCTTTGCCACTCCATACTTTGTTATGTCATCTCCTGCCCAATACTGAACCCCCACAATATGCGACAAAGCATCCTCATATGCCCCTATCAGCTGCCGCATAACAGGCACCTTTGCATCAATTACATCATCGCCCCATGCTAGACAAAACGGCTGATTTCCTACAAATTCCTTTGCCTTATAGACAGCATCACCACTCCCCTTTGGCTGGTCTTGATAAGCATAAACTATATTTATTTTGCCCTTTAATTCTGCGTCAACATATGTTTTTATCGCATTTTTGTTTGGAGACAGCACCAACATAATGTCCGTGATTCCGCTATCTATCGCCTCATCAATTATATAATGAAGTGACGGTTTGTCAATGATGGGCAAAATTTCTTTGGGGATAGCCTTTGTTATAGGATAAAACCTTGTGCCTAAGCCCCCACAAGGAATAAGCGCTTTAGTTATTTTCATGGCAGCCTCCTATTTATCCTTTGTATACAACTCGCCGACATGACTCACAAGCCGTATAGCCTTGCCCCGTGATTGCAGACGACCCTGTTTGCGACAAGCTCATTCCACACCCTTTGCAAGAAAAATTCTTTCCGTCAACATGTGCTAACACAAACGCTGGGTATTTCCCCTCACTTGTAATCGCCTTATATTGAGTCAAAATCGCTTTGTCTATTTGCGGCTCTAAATCCTTTAATACCGCTTTAATTTTTTTAATCTCTGCCTCTTTAGATTTTTGCAATGCATCCAATCTTTCTTTTGCCTTTGCATGAAACTCACGCACCTTTTTCATGCGCTCGCTTGCTGCTTTATATTTTTGAATAGTATCATCACCCTTAGATTTTTGATCCATTAGCTTGCTTTCAATCTCACTAGCCTTAGATTTTAATGCGCCTAATTCTGATATAGCCTTTTCAAAATCCTCTTTGACATCTTGGGGCTTTTTGTCTAGCTTTGCCTCTAACTTTTCAATTTGAGGAATCAATTTCTCAATTTTTTCTTGAGTGTCTTTATAGTCTTTTTCTAGGCTAGCAAAAAGCTCTACTAAAGACAGTGCATTTTTTTCACTGTCCTCTACATTTTTTTTGGCTATTGCAAATTCTTGCTTTGCTAGCTCAATCTTTTTAAAATCCTCTGATTTTTCAATCTCTGACATTATGCGTTTTAATGCAATGTCTTGACTTTGATAATCCAATAGTTTGTCTAGTTTCATTGTGTTTTTACTCCTCTAAACTCCATGATAGAATAGCTTATGCTGATTTTTAAATGTTTGGTTTTTTCATACAATATTTTTTGTAATTGGCTTATAAAAACGCTTTCTGTGTGGTGATGGCTTGCTTGAATTATAGGAAAACCCAAATCAAGTGCATACACTTTTGTAGAATGTTTAAAATCACCGCTAATATAGCAATCCGCACCCTTGCTTTTTGCTAGTTCAAGCCCCTCTATATTGCCGCCGCCGCCGTTTATTATGGCAACTGTTTTTATTTTTTTGTCCTCATCTCCAATGATTTCTATCAATGGATCATCAAATGCTAAAGACACTTTTTTGGCTAATTCTTTTAAGCTAATCGTTTTTTCTAACTCCCCTATCCTGCCTGTGCCAGCGTTTGGCGATATGTAGGGGTCAAGAGGCTGCGTATTTTTTAGATTTAGAAGCTGTGCAGCATAATCATTTAGTCCGCCCTCACAAAAATCTAGATTGGTGTGTGCAGCATACACTGCAATGCCATGCTGGATTAGTTTTAATAATTTTGCACCTAGCACAGTGTCTGCTGTGATGGTTTTAATAGGAGTATAAATGATGGGGTGGTGGCAGATTATTAGTTGGGCTTTTTGATTAATAGCCTCTTCAATGTGACGGTTGGTTAGATCCAAACAGCAATACACCATATCAAGAGACGCATTTTTATCGCCTATTAAAAGCCCCACATTGTCATTATAGCCTGGCATGGTGTGATTTTCTGGTGCAAGCTCTTGCATAATTTTTATTATATCATTTATTATGATTGCCATGAAAGTGCCTCCTTAGTTTGATTGATTAACTCTTGATTTTGCGTTGTGTCATATGATAATAGCCTTGCTAGGTCTTGTTGCAGTTTTTCTTTTAAAGCAATAGATTTTTTTTTATAAAATTTTCCAAACATGATTTGCATAGAATCCAATACATCTGCATCTTGTATTAACGGAATAGCTTTAATAATTGTATAAAATTTTTTGCCGTCCTTTGATATAATATCGCAAGAAATTGAATAGTTGTTTTTAATCAAAAACTCTCTTAAAAGCGGTGCATCATTTTGCGGCTGCAATATCAGTTTTGCTGTCTTGTCTTTTAAAAAATAATCCTCTAATATATCTATTATTGTATGCCCGCCCATCCCACAAATTGATATCATGCAAGGTTTTTTATCAAAACTTTTTAAACCGTCTGACACCAAAAACTCTGCACAATCATATGTTTTTAATAGTTTTTTTGCCTTTTGCAAGCATTTTTCGCTTATGTCAGAGGCTATTACTTTTTTGCATAGCTCGCAAGCCGCCCTTGCTATCAAACCATGATCCGTGCCAATATCTGCAAAAATATTGCAAGGCTCTATCAAAGAAAATATCGTATTCAATCTATCCATAATTATTATTGATCAATAAAGTCCTTAAGCTTTTTGCTTCTTGATGGGTGTCTTAGTTTCCTTAATGCTTTTGCCTCAATTTGCCTAATCCTCTCTCTTGTTACGCCAAACTCTCTGCCTACCTCCTCTAGTGTCCTTGCCCTTCTGTCATCAAGCCCGTATCTCATCCTAAGCACCATCTCCTCTCTTGGAGTCAAAGTATCAAGCGTTGATAAAAGCTTTTCTGTTAGCTCTGTATTATCCGCCTTGTCTTGAGGCGATGCCGCCTTTTCATCCTCAATAAAATCACCTAAATGAGAGTCATCCTCTTCACCGATAGGAGTCTCTAAAGACACAGGCTCTAATGAAATCCTTTGAATCTCTATCACTCTCTCTGGCGTAATATGCATCTCTTTAGCAATCTCTTCAGGCTTTGGATCACGCCCTAATTCCTGTACCAATAGTCTAGTAGTCCTAAGCAGCTTGTTGATAGTCTCAACCATGTGCACAGGAATCCTAATTGTCCTAGCCTGATCCGCAATCGCTCTGGTTATCGCTTGCCTTATCCACCATGTCGCATAGGTAGAAAACCTAAAGCCTTTGGTATAATCAAATTTGTCAACTGCACGCATAAGCCCCAAATTGCCCTCTTGAATCAAATCCAAAAAAAGCATTCCACGCCCTACATATCTTTTTGCAATAGATACAACCAATCTTAAATTTGCCTCTGACAACTTTTGCTTTGCATACTCATCGCCGTCAACCATCTGTTTTGCTAGCTTAACTTCTTCTTCCATGCCAAGCAGCGCAACCTTTCCTATATCTTTTAAATAAACCTTGACAGGATCATCAATGTTTACATCAGTGATTATTTTATCTAGCACAGTGTCTTTTTGAATATCTTGAATAATATCAATTTGGTTGTTTTGAACCTCTATATTATTCTCTGCTAAAATTTTAAAGACCTCGTCCATCTCTTGTGCCGTAACTTCAAGTGCAACCGCCAGCTTTTCACCCACATCATCAAATGTCAATTTTCTTGTCTTGCCCACAGCAATCAATTTGTTGACCTCTTTTTGCACCTTGTCGTTTAGTTTAAGCCTCTCTCCGTGCTTGACAACCTTGATGCCATTCTCCTCTAAAATCCTAAGCACCTCCTCCATCTCTTCTGCGTTTGCTTCATTTTCTACTGCAACCTTTTGCCCCACCTCATCATAAGTGAGCGGCAGTGTGCTTATGTTTCCTTTCAAAATCAAAGCCTGAACCGCTATATTAAGCGATTCTGATAGCTCTATTCTTTTTTCTTCTAGTAAAATATCTGACATTTAATTTGCTCCTTCTTACCTTTTTTTGAAAAAAAAGGTAACACCGTGCTTTAAAGTCTTCATAGTCTTGCGACCTAAAGGTCTAAAGCAAAAAACTTTTATCATTTCTATTTATTTTAATTCGTGCTTTTCTTTAGTTAGTGTATTAATTTTTATTACTAAATTCATATCCTTTGTGCGATCATATTCTTCATGCAGGCTTGCTATTTCTTTATCAATCAAATTGATTTTTAAGCTAAGAATTGACTTAATAAATTTGTCTGCATCATCACCATCTATATGCTGATAAGAAGCTAAGCGAGTAATCACATCAATATCTTGCTGATCATAGTTGTTTATTAGCGATTGATGCAAATGCCCCCACGCATGTGTCCCCCATTCTCCAGCCCCGCCTTGTGCCATATCCGCCTTTAGACACTCATTAATCAAACAATATATCCTTTGCAAATTGCCATCGTCTAGCAAAGAAAATATGTCCTCACTAGTGTTTGCATAGGGTTTTGCAGCAATTATTGAAGACAAAACAAACTCCTTTGCTGCTAGCAGTTTATCATCCTTAGGCTTTAGATGCTGGCTAGGAACAATAGGTGCATCCTCTTCAACTATATGCAAATCCGCTTGCTTTCTTAATACTTGCATAGGATAGCCCGTATTATTTTGCACAATTTTTAAATATTCTTCCCACTCAATCGGATTATTGTGCTTTTTTATTATGCTGACAGCCTCCACCGCATAAGCACTTTTTCCATCAGGGCTAGTCAAATCATAATCATTTTTTAAAGAATGCAGTTTATATAAAGTTAGCTCTAAAGCATCCTTAATTAGCTGTTTATAGTGCTGCACACCATATTTGTTTATCACATCATCAGGGTCAAGCTTGTCGGGCAGTGAAATTACCTTTATCTTTAAACCTGCATCCTCTAAAATATCTAAGCTTTTTAATGCAGCCTTTTGCCCACTTATGTCTCCATCAAAGCTTATGTAACAATTATCCACCAGATTTTTTATTTGCCTTGCTTGATTTATCGTAAGCGCCGTGCCCATGCTAGCTAGTGTCATGTCAAAGCCTGCCTTATGAAGAGCAATCGCATCCATATACCCTTCAACAATTATGACAGCTTTAAGCGGCTCTTTTTGCTTTTTCTTCTTAACAAGATTTATGGCAAACAGCGTTTTGGATTTGTCAAAGATTTCTGATTGAGGACTATTTTTATATTTGGCAAAATCCTCATCCTTTAATATTCTGCCACCAAAGCCAATTATGCTGCCCTTTATGTCTATGATAGGGACAATCAGTCTTAGTGCAAAGTTGTCATAATATTTGTCTGCCTTTTGAGAAATTAGTCCAGCGTCTAGCATATCTTTTTTTGTATAATTTAGTTTTTCTAAGTGAGTAATTACTCCATCAAAAGAATGCGAGTGACCTAGTCCAAAGCGAGTGATTATGTTGCTGTCTATGTTGCGATTTTTTAGATATAAAGAAGCCAGATTATTTTCTATTTTGAGATTTTTGTGATAATATAAAGCAGCGTCTTTTAATAGGTTTTTTAAATGCTCTTGCCTTTGTTTTTTTTGAGACGAATCAATGCTAGAGTTAAATTCTTTTTCAGGCATTTTAAGCCCTGCCCAGTCTGCTAGTGTTTTTATTGCATCTATGTTGTCTATGCTTTCTATTTTGGATAAAAATGTAATAGCGTTTCCACCAGTCTGACAACCAAAGCAATAAAAGAGCTGTTTATTTTCAGACACACTAAACGACGGTGTTTTTTCATGATGAAGTGGACAGCACCCCCAGTGCGTGCCGCCCTTTTTTTGCAAACTGACATAGCGTGACACTAGTGACACGATATCTGTTTTAGCAAGTAGATTGGAAATAAAGTCTGAAAATTCTGACATAGGTTGTTTTTTTCTATAGTTGCCAATTTTTTGGCAGTGTTATTTCTTTAAATACTCTTACACAATATCTATCCGTAAAGGTAGATATATAGTCACACACCTTTTGCTCATCGGATGCATCCAAATCCAAAATATATTTTGGAATCAAACGCATATTCTTTTTATAATACTCAAACAAAAATCTAATCATATCCTTTGCCTTGCCCTCTTCCGCTTTAATATCAGGCGAGTTATAAAACTTGACAAACAGATACTCCCTTAATCCTAGCAAAGCCTTTTGCATAGTGTCCGACAGTGCAACAAATGGTTTGTCTATACTATTTGTGATTATATCCAAAATCATAGTATTGATACGCTTTGTGTGCCCTTTGCCCAAAATCTTAGCAAATTCTGACGGAATATCACTTTCTTTTAAAAAGCCTGCCCTTATTATGTCATCAATATCATGAGATATGTATGCAATTTTATCACTCCATGACACTACCTTTCCTTCTAAAGTAATAGTCTCTAAGCCCAAACGATGATTCAAAATGCCGTCACGCACCTCTTTAGTCAAATTCATGCCTTGTCCAGAGTTTTCTAAAACATCAACTATCCTTAAAGATTGCTCATTGTGATTGAAATTTATAAACTCATTAAGCACCTCTTCACCAGTGTGACCATAAGGCGTATGCCCTAGGTCGTGTCCTAGGGCGATGCCTTCTGTTAAATCCTCATTGAGTTTTAAGGCTCTTGAAATTGATCTTGCGATTTGAGAAACTTCTAATGTGTGGGTAAGCCTAGTGCGGTAGTGATCCCCTTCTGGCGATAAAAAAACTTGTGTTTTGTGCTTTAGGCGTCTAAAAGATTTTGAATGAATAATCCTGTCTCTATCTCTAGCATACTCTGTCCTAATAGGGCACGGGCTAGATGCTTTTTGGCGACCTTGCGTTGCACAAGAAAAGGAAGCATACTTGCTTAAAAAAAGTTTTTCATTATCAAAAATTGCCTGTTTAAAATTTTTCATCTTTATCAATGCACAATTCACAATGCAAAATGCACAATTAAAGATTTTTTTAAATTAATTTTATCAATAATTATGCATTGTGCATTGTGCATTGTGAATTATTTTCTATTTCTTTCTAGGAAATTTTATATTAGCTTGTGCTGCAGCCAATCTTGCAATAGGCACTCTGAATGGAGAGCAAGATACATACTCTAGACCTGCTTTATGGAAAAAGCCGATAGATGCAGGGTCACCGCCATGCTCACCGCAAACGCCAATTTTAAGATTTTTTCTAGCCGCTCTGCCTTTTTCAACCGACATAGTGATAAGCTGCCCTACACCTTTTTGATCCAAAGTCGTAAACGGATCAGCCTCAAAAATCTTTTTATCAATATAGTCTTCTAGAAACTTGCCTGCATCATCTCTTGAAAACCCATAAGTCATTTGTGTCAAATCGTTTGTACCAAAAGAGAAAAACTCTGCTTCTGATGCAATTTCATCAGCCAACAATGCTGCCCTTGGGATTTCTATCATCGTTCCTACCATGTATTTAATTTTTGAACCGCTTTCTTTGATTATAGAGTCAGCCGTTGCTACTACTACATCCTTAACATACTTAAGTTCTTTAATTTCTCCAATCAAAGGAATCATAATCTCTGGAGTCACATTTATGCCAGACTCTTTTGATACTTCTATTGCAGCCTCAATAATCGCCCTTGTTTGCATCGCAGCAATCTCAGGATAAGTAATTGATAGTCTGCATCCCCTATGCCCCATCATCGGATTAAATTCTTTTAAGCTGTCAATAGTTTTCTTTAATTCAGAAAACTCAATATTCATTTCAGTTGCAAGTGCTTGTATATCCTCATCAGTGTGCGGAACAAATTCATGAAGTGGAGGATCTAAAAGCCTAATAGTCGCTGGCATACCTTTTAATGAGGTGAAAATTCCTTTAAAATCATCTCTTTGGATAGGCAGCAATTTTGCTAGTGCAACCTCTCTTTGCTCTAGTGTTTTTGCCACTATCATTTGCCTAAACGCCATAATATCATGGAAAAACATATGTTCTGTTCTGCATAGGCCTATGCCCTCTGCCCCAAAACCTATTGCTTGGTCAGTATCCTTTGGAGAGTCTGCGTTGGTTCTAACTTTTAATGCACGGTGCTTGTCTGCCCACTCCATGATTGTTGCAAAGTCGCCTGTGATTTTGTCAGGGATTTGCGTAGGCAATTTGCCCTCATAAATGTTGCCTGCTGTGCCGTCAAGTGACAACCAATCGCCCTCTTTATATGTTTTGCCGTTGATAGTTACAAACCCGTTTTCTTCATCTAGTTCAGAAATTTGTGTGCAACCGCAAACACAGCAAGTGCCCATTCCTCTTGCAACGACCGCCGCATGAGAGGTCATTCCGCCAGTAGCAGTCAAGATTCCTTGCGATGCTTTCATGCCTGCAATGTCTTCTGGGCTGGTTTCATGTCTGACTAGGATTAATTGGCATTTAGGGTCTGCTTCTTTTAATTGTGCTGCTCTTTTTGCACTGAAAACTACTGTGCCGCAAGCCGCACCTGGAGATGCTGGCAATCCATAACCACAAGGCTTGCATTTTTTTAATTCAGACTCAATAAAAGTCGGGTGCAACAATGCGTCTAATTGCTTAGGGTCAATCATGCAAAGTGCAGTTTTGATGTCAATCATTTTTTCATTGACTAAATCAACTGCAATTTTAACCGCCGCTTTTGCTGTCCTTTTGCCGCTTCTTGTTTGCAGCATATATAGTTTGCCGTCTTCAATAGTAAACTCTGTATCTTGCATATCTTTATAATGCTTTTCTAATTTGTATACAGTGTCACAAAATTGTTTATAGATAGCTGGATTTTGTTTTTCTAACTCCTCAATTTTATTAGGAGTTCTGATACCCGCAACCACATCCTCGCCTTGTGCATTCATTAAATACTCGCCATATAGCTTTCTCTCACCAGTAGATGGATCTCTAGTGAAAGCAACGCCCGTACCGCTTGTGTTGCCTTTGTTTCCAAAAACCATCACTTGAATGTTTACTGCAGTGCCCCACTCATAAGGAATGCCGTGGTCTAGTCTATAGATGTTTGCTCTTTCATTGTCCCATGATCTAAATACAGCTTTAGTAGCCTCTAAAAGTTGGATTTTTGGATCTTCAGGAAAATCAGCGCCTTGGTTTTGCTTATAGTTTTCTTTAAAGGTTTTTACGATTTGTTTCCAATCATCTGCTGTCATATCTGTGTCTAGTTCATAGCCTTGAGCAGATTTATAGTTTTTTAGGATTTTGTCATAGACTTCCTTTTTTTGCTCCATAACTACATCAGAAAACATTTGAATGAATCTGCGGTATGAATCATAAGCAAATCTAGGGTTGTCCGTTTTTTTAGCCAAGCCCTCTACTGATTTGTCGTTTAGACCAAGGTTTAGGATGGTGTCCATCATACCAGGCATTGATGCTCTAGAGCCGCTTCTAACAGACACTAAAAGCGGGTCATTTGGGCAGCCAAATTTTTTGCCGTATTGCGTTTCTAGTGCTTTGATGCCGTCAAAGATTTGCTTTTCTACATCAGCAGTAATCTTTTTGCCATCTTTAGTATACTTTGCACATGCCTCAGTAGACACCACAAAGCCTTGTGGAACAGGCATTCCAAGACTGGTCATTTCAGCAAGGTTTGCACCCTTGCCTCCTAGCAATTCTTTTCCTAGGCCTTTGCCTTCAGAAAACAGATAAACGAACTTTTTGCTCATTTTTATTTTAATCTCCTTAGAGTTTTTTAACTAAATTAGGTTTGTTGTTTTTGGGAAACGATTATTTTTATAAGGCAAAGATTTCTCGCTTACGCAGCTGTCGTGCCAAGAAGTGTCCGTGACAGCTCGCCTTCGGCTAGCGAAATGACGCTTTAGTTTAATTGTTCTTACTACTAGAATGAACCCATTCTAATTTAATGTCATTTCGACCGTAGGGAGAAATCTTTGCTTTATCCCCATCTAAATATAGGCAGAACTACCCCATGATAGAAACGTAACAACATAGTCTAACATACAAATATATGTTTTGTCTAATAATTTTATGTCATTTTTTGTTTTTTTTAGCACAAAAAAACGGCAACTGCTATTAAAACAGTTGCCATTTTTTAAATAATTAATATTATCTTGCCGCTCTCCATTCTGGCACAAAATCTATATTAAATAAACCTCTTGTTCACCAATCACCTCTCCAATCTCATCAAACAACATTCTCATGCTAATAACAAACGCATTTTCTTCAAAAGCATCTAAACTAGCATTAAAACCTAGTGCCGCAATAGCCGCTGTATCATTAAATAGATATGGAACCAAATATTCCATTTCATCAAACCACTCATTCATATCCGCCAAATCAGCAGGATGATCCAACAAATCCGCAAAGATTGCCCTATAGCTAGCAAGCAATGTCCTTGCTCTAGTATAGTTTATACCATTGTTTGCTGTTAAGCCTGCATTAAACACTCTTGCAGAAATAATAATAAATCTATCTTGTGCCTGCCGATAGCTAAACACCTCATTTTCAACACCCACTATAGTATCATAAATAGCATCAGCAATCGTATTATTTAGAGCGTTTGCCATAGCCAAAAGGCTGTTTCTTAAGTATCTCCAATCTGCCACAAAAGCATCTAGCATAGTGTCAATCGCACTGATATTGATATACTCATCTTCAGGCATAAAACTAAGCTGCAATCTAAATAAATTAACAATTCTTTGGATGCCGTTGTTGTCTAAAAGATTTAAAATAGCAATCATATCGTTTCTTATGCTGGTTGTCATTGTCCTAATCACAGCTCTTGAAATGTCGCTAGCAGTTAGAATCGTTTCCATATTGTTAATAACAGAATTTGATAGCACTGATTGGATATCCAATAGCAACGCATAGCTAGCAATAAATTCACTTCTTCCAAACTCTTTAAACATGCCAATCATTTCTATCACCATATTAATGTCTTCTAATTCATAAGAATCAAATTCATCACCGAATATTTCTAGCACTCTGTCTAGCACATTATACGCAAGCATGATTGTTTCCCAATAGAATGCAGCGATTGTTGCGTTAGGAATATTTAAACCAGCTGATGCACTTGCAATTTCCATCATTACAAAAAACATACTCATGTCGTCAACATCTTCATCTTCATCAAAGTCTGGCAATAAATCCTCTAAACCCTCTACAAAATCTAGCAGCCTATTGACTTGAGCGTTGTTAAAGCCCGAATCATTTAATAGACCAACAAAGGTTGAAACTAAGTCATCACCTAAAACCACTTCAACCATTTGATTGACCATCTCTAGATCAACACCAGGCAAGAAAGAGCCAAGCATTTCTTCAATTAGATCCTCAATCCTTTGCACAGTTTGACCTGCAACAGGTCCGCCGCCGCCACCGCCGCCATTGTTTGTATCAGGGCCATCGCAAGCTGCAAGCGGAAACACCGCAAGAGCCGCCAATAGTGCGACAATCAATATGCCCACTATCATACTTTTTATTTTTTTCATTTTTTTATCCTCCTCTCATTTTTTTAGAAAAAATAAGTAAAAAACTTTGTTACCTTTTTAGGAAAAAGGTAACCCAAAAACTTTTGTGTATTATCTAATCAGTATTTTATATAATAACACTAGATATAATTATAAATCACCCCTCGCCGCTTGTCAAGTGTTTTAAAGAGGGTTTTTAGAGGGTGGGTATTGTCAGAATTTTCGTGCAGCCTGACGGCATTTAGAGTGGTTTTAGCGTATGCCTAAATAAACGTTTTTGCCTTAATTTGGCAGTCAAATTTGTTTTCAAAGCTGACAATTATCTTGACCAAGGTTTTTTGAATTAGGGCGGTGTCCAGCACTTTTTCAAAATCATCATTATAATATAGATAGGACAACAGCTCTAACGGAGTGTTTATGTACTCATATTTTTGATATTCATAGTCATATCCGCTTGTATGTATAATATGCTGAATAAATTTTGTTGCATACAAATAAGGATTGTCTTTATGAATAATATTTTTAATCGCCTTTAATAAAACAACAAAATCCTGACCACTGTCTTGCAAAAATGCATTGCTAGCAGTCTCTAACATAATAGACACTGCCGTCAATTTTTGAGTGTCACTTGCAAGAGAATGAAAGCTTTCTATCTCACTTGCCCCAATTACACTAAAAAACTCACCCTTCTTAGCAAGAGTGTATTCACAAAAGGCAAGCGGCACAGAAAAAGGCTTCAACTTTGCTTTTGGGCGCCGCACCCCTTTTATCAATGCATGGATTGTGCCGTGCGGACAAAGCAGCTTCAGCCGCTTGTCAAACTCAGCATGATTTAAAGCGCTTATTACGATTGCGGGAATATTAATGGTATTAATTGATTTAATCTTCCTCTTGAGTTAGTTTTTTGTATAATAAATAGTGTGCAGGGCAGCCAGTAGTCTTAAACATCTGCCAAGCAATATCTTTTTTATCTTGTGTGTTTTGTATAGTGTTTTTCATATGTTTAGTATGTGTGATTAAAGCTAGTCATTATACCCTACATCTCTTATCATGCTGTTTTTATTTCTCCAGTTTTCTCTCACCTTGACAAACAAATTCAAAAACACCTTTTTTTCTAGCAGCTTTTCTATGTCAAGCCGTGCCTTTGTGCCTATCTCTTTTATTTTTTGTGCATTGTCGCCTATTATTATTTGCTTGTGCGTTTGCTTTTCACATACTATGTCTGCTTCAATTTTAACAAGATTTTTAGTCGCTTCATATTTTTGAATCATTACTGCAATTCCGTGTGGAATTTCATCTTGCAACAGCCACAGTGTTTTTTCTCTAATAATTTCTGACACCATAAATGAAAGCGGCTTGTCCGACAAATCGTCTTCATCAAAATAAAACTCGCCCTCTTTTAAATGAGTAAGGAGGTGGGTTTTTAAAGTATCTATGTTGTGTTTGGTTTTGGTAGAAGTAGGAATAATTTCTAGCACGCCCTCATTTAATAAGGGGGATAATTTTGTTATGATGGGATAGATTTTTTCAAAGCCTGTTAGGTCTGATTTATTTATGACTATATAAGTAGGCGCAAGGCGAGTTTGTTTTTTTATAAAATCTATTTGCGTTTGGTCTATGGGCTTGGTTGAGTCAATTACTACTACGATTGCATCAGCAGCCGATGAGGCAGACTTGATTGCTTTATTCATGTGTGTGCCTAGTGTAGTTTTGGGAGTATGCACACCAGGAGTATCAATAAAAATCATTTGATTGTTTTCCTCTGTAAGTATCCCCATTATGCGGTCTCTAGTAGTTTGCGGCTTTGGCGAGATAATCAATATTTTTTGCCCTATCAGTGCGTTTATTAGGCTAGACTTTCCTACATTGGGCTTTCCTAAAACGGCAACAAAGCCTGATTTTTTATCCGCAGCAATGCTGTCTAAATTATCATCTCTTTGTGTCACATTTTGCATCGCATTGACATCATCAAAGGGCAAAATCTTTTCTTCTGTTTCTCTCATCAATTTTTTGTTTTTGTCCGAATCATGATCAAACCCCAACAAATGAAGCAGCCCATGCAAAAACAAATAACCTATTTCCCTTTTAAGAGAATGCCCAAATTCTATCGCTCTTTTTTGGGCAAAACTATGTGCAATCACTATGTTTCCCAATATTTCACCATCAAAATGACGATTCAATATATCCCCATCAAGCATAGGAAAGCTAAGCACATCTGTCACACTATCCTTGTTTCTAAATCGCTTGTTTAAATCCTTAATCTCATCATCACTAATAAAATCAAGCTCTAAAACCGCCTCCCCTTTTAAGCCAAGAACAGCGTACGCTTCACTTGCAATGCTTTTAAGCTCATTAATCGTAATATCTATTTTAGGGATTTCCCCTATGTCTAGTTTTATCATTTAGTTTTTCCTCTTTTATCAACCGAGCAAAAATGCTTGCTCGCAAGGGCATTTTTGTGACCACGACAAAGGTTTAAACCTTCGCCCCTTGGGGCGGAACCAAACACCGAAGGTGTTTGGGAATCCAGGGCTCCGCCCTGGGGTTTAAAACCCTTTATTTTCCATCTGGGTATTTGATTCTTTTGTGATGCACACCACTAAACGCTGACAATATTGTATCCTTGATTGTATATAGCTCTTTTAAAGTAATATCGCAATCATCAAACTGTCCGCTTTGAATCCTCTCTAATATCAGCTTTGATACAATCTCATCTTTTTTCGTTGGATCATCTGTGCCTGATGCCCTTATCGCCGCCTCTGCAATATCGCAAATCATTATGATTGCAGCAATTTTGCTAGACGGAGTGGGCCCTTTATATGAATACTGTGCTATGTCCACCTTGCCGTCTGTTAGGCTTTGTGCCTTTACTAAAAATACTGTGATAGGCATGGTTCCGTGGTGTTCTATTACTACTGAGGATATCTCACTAGGGATTCTATACTTTTTGCATAATTCTAGACCATATTCAGCATGACTTCTAATAATCTCTGCACTCACCTCTGGCAGAATAGAATCATGCGGGTTTTCATCTTGCTGGTTTTCTTTGAAAAATTGTGGGTTTTCTAGTTTTCCTATATCGTGATAATACGCTGCCGCCCTTGCTAGGTATGGGTTGTCCCCTATGGCAGTTGCACAAACTTCTGCAAAGTTTGCTACGGTTAGTGCGTGGTTGAATGTGCCGGGGGTTTCATTTATTAGGCGTTTCATGAGTGGGAAGTTGTGGTCGGTTAAGTCCATTAGGCGTGCGTTAGTCAATAGATTGAAAGCCTTTTCAAACAAAGGCTGCAATATTATGGTGAAAATATATTGAGAGAAGAATGCCACAAAGCTAAAGATTGCTGCTGACCTTGCCATCTCATCATAAAAGCGAGGCGAGGTAGTAATAATCAATAAAACCTCATTATAATAGGCACCCTCTAGATAGGCACTCTCTAATGGACTGAACACTATCACTGAAAGAGCCACTACAACTGCTGTTGCCCCCAAGCAAATTATGACAGCCTTTAATGAAAAATAAAAACGGCGGTTTTCATAGGTAAGTAAAAAAGCAACAATTGAGCCTGCCAAGATGCCGGTCAAAAACATGAAGATGGGGGCAAGCGGCATATTGTTGCAATAGGATAGGCAGCGAATCATAATGGTGCTAAAAACAAATATATTGCTAAATAAATTTGCCAAAAACACATCCTTGCGTTTGACTAAGGGAGATAAAAGAAAGGCGGTTAAAAAAACTGGCATCAATAAAACAGTAACAAAATAATATAAAAATATGCTTGCAATAAAACCAATCGCTATGCACGCTGCTATTGCGCCTAGCTGTTTTGGTGCTAGCTCCAAGATATATTTTTCTCCAACCTTTTTTAAATAGCAAAGAGCAAAAATAAAGGTAATCAATAAAATAGCGATTAGTTGAAAAAATAAAGGGGCTAAGTCAGTTGCCTCTGATAAAACAAACTGCAAAATTGTTGCTATGGACAGCGTCACAAACAACAATGCATAAATTATTATTGCAAGTTTTAATGAATTTTTTCTCATGCTTTTCTCCTTTGTTTGTTTTGAAAAATATGTGCATTTCATATGTTTGTACAGAGTTTTTTTAAAGAAAATAGGTGTATTTCATATGTTTGCGCAGAGTTTTTAATCAATCCGCCCTTGCAATCAACACCTCTCCTATTAGGTGAATATTTAGCATAATCAACCCATTTTCTATCCTAGTTATTGTATGAACCACCTCCACCTCACTCCCCCCAGCCTTGATTATATTGTCCAAAACCGCCGCCCTTATCAAACTATCTATATGTGCCTCAACATCCCTTTGCCGCTCTCGCATCACAATATTTGCATAATTATTTTGCGTCACCCTTATCGGAATAAAGAAAAACCGCTCTGTCCTAGTAGTCCGCTGCCACCCCCTCACGCTATCACAAGTCCCCCTCCCCACACCAATCCCAAATAAAGACAGCCTAGAAAAACTCTCCCTCTCACCCGTATCAAATGCATAAACTTCCACCTCAGAAAACACATGCTGCACACTAAAAGCAACCTCTCCATACACCCTTCCCCTAGCCCTCACTTCATCCAGCACCTCACCCTCTAAATCCAATATCTCCCGCCCTATCAATACCTCATCTCTTGCCACAATATCCCCCACCCCCACTCTCGCCGTGCCGCTCTCAAGCACCACCCTTGTCACTCTAGCATCAAACTCACTCACCAAATCACTAGGAAGCAGCGGAATCTCCGGCACAACAAAAACCTCTTCTTCCATCACATTAATAAACACAACCGTCCCCCTCACCTCAATAGTCCCCTCTGCTATCCCGTCTAAATCTCTTAATGCATCCACCGCCGCCTCTATATCCATGCTCCCCCTAAACACTCCGCTTCTTATCCCCACCATATATAAATGCCGCTCAATAATAAGCGCATCCACAATCTCATTCCCCTGAATTTCTACCCTCCAAACCATCATAGACAAAAACACCGCTATCGCCCCAAACACGACCACCCCAGCCAACAGACCCACACGATTTAACATGCTCTTGGCTATCTTCTTTATCCCACCCTCGTCCACAATCTCATAATTATAACACATATTTTTTAATAATGCAAGGGCTTTTAGGCTATCTTTTTTATTTATAGTGATAGATAATAATTTTGGACTTTTTTTTATCACATTTGTCAAAGCTACTCCCTCATTATTAAGAGAGTTTATTATTCGCATTTGATTAAATCCATGGATATCTATAGTTTGCACGCTTTTTAATAATGACATCTTGTCACTTGATAGCTTTGACATTTTTTCTCCTCCGTTTTTCAAAATTTAAAGACACTATCTCCCCTTTAATAATACATCCTCCGCTTAGCTCACTAATATGCAAACCCACCCCGCCAACGCTTGCAATCGCACCTCTTAATTCTAATCTAATTTCATCCTCTTCAATAGACAAAAGACGGCTCACTCCTTCTAAATAAACCGCCTCACCATTATAATTTATTACACTATAGCCACTAGATAGAGACAACTCGCTAAGCCCTATCCCCTTAAACATTTCAGAAAAAAAACTCATATTAAAATTGTATGAGAAACCATCAGCAATAATGACACTTAAGTTGCTAAAACCCTAGCAAAGCAACAATTTGGCAATTTGTCAATCATTTTGTTTGACATGACTTAAGCACCCATGTTAGACTATGGTAAGCAGTTTAAACAAACATCAAAATTACAATATGCGACCGTGGCGGAATGGCAGACGCTCAGCACTAAGGATGCTGTGCCTTAAAGGCGTGGAGGTTCAAGTCCTCTCGGTCGCACCACATAAACACAACGCTCAAGAGGCGTTATTGCCTCTTGAGCGTGTGTTTTATTATAGTTGAACCGTATATCTTTGCCTTGCTTTACTTTTAATGATGTTTTTAATTATGGTTGTTTATTTTTTCTTTTATTTTTGCCTCTATAGTGCGATTGCATTTGAAAAGTAATGTCCTTGTCATAAGACAATAACTCTTTAGGGACTTCATAATTTCCTCTTTTGGGGTCATTCACAATAGCTTCTTGTAAATCATAACGACTTATAGAAAAGGCATTATAAACATGGCGAGTACCATTGCTGTCCGTTAAATCAACATAAAGTATTAGATTGTCCCAATCTAATTTTTTCACAATATACATATTACACTCGTATTCGCCGTTACGAATGTGAATGTCGTTTATAAACTGGATTATACCTATTGCAAGGTCATCATTACCTGCTGTCTCTGACTCTAAAAAGTCTTTTAGAATTGACTCGTCCATCACTTTATTATACCAAACTCCTTTGACAAACGCAACTAATTTACACGCTGCACAATAAAGTTTGTTGAGCAATTTCATTTTATCAAAATAGTCTATCCTAACCTTTTCAAACAATTAGTGTATAAAACAGATTATTTATCCTAAATTTAATTTAACTATTTTACTCCATTTTGAACGCCTCTTTTTGAAGTTTATATACACATAATAACAACACGCTTAGGAGGCTTCGGCACCCATCAAGCGTGTTTTTTAATACTTTGACAAATTTAAAGTGGCTCTCAAAATAAATTAGGTATTATACCCCAGGGCAGAGCCCTGGACCCCCATGCCGCCCTTGGCGGCATGGTTTCGCAGCTTAAGCTGCGGGGTATAACACCATTTTTGGCGGTCGCAAATTTTCCCTTGCATCGCTAAGAAAATTTGCTTGGTTAATGAAAACCGCTAATAGTGTTGTTATTAAATTGTTATGCTCATTCCGCTTGCATGGATGCTTTTGATCTTTTCTTTTTTATTTTGATCTTTTCTTTTTTATTATGAATTTTGAAAATAGTATTATTAAAAGCAAGCCTATCAATAAGAAGTTTAATAATATATGTCCATATGCTGCAAAGCCTGCTCTGATTGTTGCCAAATATATTGTTGCCGAGGTTAAATATATTGTAATTAATGTGACAGTAATAACAATCCAAAAAATATTTCTATCAAATGCTTTTGGTCTAAATGCTTTTAGTACCAGCAACATGCCAATAGCTACCATGATTGCTGACGCAATAAGCGTTAGAAAAAAAGCAAAGCGTACACGCCCAATAGGGTCACCTAAGCCCGAGCTAAAAGAGCCTTGAAACACCCCTCTCCAAGAAACCACTATTTGCAACATATTGACATGATTAAAAGCTAGGCTGTCTGTTATCAGAGCCAGCCATGGCAATAGACTAAAAAGCATCAACGCAGCGCCCAACATAATATATAAAGCCTTTCTTTTGTTTGTATTTTGCATATTTTCATCTCCTATCCTAAAATAATATCGGTTGATAAATTTACATATCATTGAGCTGCATTCTCTTCAAGTTTTTTCTTCATAGCGATTACCTTCTACTATTAACACAACTTAAAGCGAAATTTTGTTGCATTTTTTAAAAAATTGTATTTATATTATGTTTATACCATAGAATTAATCTATCCTAACATTAGATACACCACCAATCTTTGACAAAGCTTCTATCTGAACTCTAAAATTTTCTAGCATGACAAGCGATTCAAACACAATCAAAATCACTGGCATGGTTCCAAGCACCCTAACACTATAATAATCAGACTCTCTTTCAAATCCAGTTTGATTAAAAATGGTTGTATTGCGAGAATAAAAAAAATTCCAACGGGCATCCCGCCTTGCATCACCAGTCAAATTTTGAATCACATTTGCATAAAACGCCATACATGTCTTAGAATACTCTATACTAATCGTCACATTGATACGATTATTTTCTGGAAAACCAAGTCTTTCAACTGGCATTAGACTAAATTCATTATTAAAAGTTTCATTAAACTGTGCTATAGAAGTGATTTTTAAAAAAGGTGCATTGCGTGAAAACCAACGCTGTTGATCATGTACTGGCGAAATGCCCCATCTATGCTCAACCTCAAATTGCTTTGCATTATATAACCATCTGTGATTGCTTGTGTCACGATTCTCTATGTAAAGTATTGACATCGGAGTTGTAGTCGTATCTATTGTCCTATCTACACTACTAAACACCCTCTCTAGCCTAAAGCTAGAAAAATTAGCTATCACGCTATTATGCAATTCCACAAAAAAAGTAACCCCTCTAATATCGCTTGTTACAATCCACCCAGCACCAAAAACCGTTTCCAAAACAAAAACCAACTCGTCTCCGTCAGCAACAACCGTAATCAAATCAGAAAAACCCACCAAAGACCCTGATGTAAATGTCATAGAAACGGCAACTAGTGTATACTCTTTGAAAAAATCACAATCATAATCAGCGGCACTTTTTCTATAGTTTCTATGAATATTTAAATCTGGCGGAATATTTGATGTAGTGATTTGACGCTCCATCGCTACAAAACCAAATACAATACTCCAGCTTTCTGGCACAAAATCTTTTGGTATTGCAATGAATATAAAAAATGGATGCGGAGGATCAATGTCTGGACACCTGCAATCGGCTGTACTCCAACATGACGGCACCAGTCTTCTTACATCAATGACACCATCCATTGATACGGATTTTATGGTTGATATACAAACAAACGAGCCGCTTGGCAACACCAAGCTATGTGTTTTGAAAAACTGCTGATCGTATTTTTGCAAAATTGATTCATGTGGGTTTGGGATAGGCTGATTATCAGGCATATGGTTATCTATAAAAGCTATAAGTGCCGCATAAGTGTTTATTCTTAAGATATAATCAGAAATCAAATCAATCCCATCAATTGCTCCCCAGCTAGGCATAGCGTGTGGCATCCAATAAATGCTGTGTTGCATACTATAAGAAAAATCTATAGATTTTGCACTCTCTTCTTTAGGCAACTCACAATCACAAGTCCCCAATTCACATGAACACCTAATTCTTCCACACTCGCCTATTCCATAATGCTCACACCCTGATGTTTTCACTGACGAAAATAAATCACAAGCGGTCATTGTTATACCCGCTATAAATATCATTGCTAGGACTAATATTATAGCTAAAAGTTTTTTTCTCATAATATCCCCTCCTCTATTATAATATAACTACAAACCATTTTGTTTGCATTTTTTAAACAAAAATTGAAAAATTATGCCTAGGTTAATTATCACAGAAAATTGACCATTTGTCAAGTGTTCTGCATTCCTTTTTTAAAAGTATATATGTATAGTTTGAATATCAAACAAATATCTGAAAATACTTGACAAGACTAAAAAGTGTATGGTAAAATATAGAAACATAAAATCATAGGGAGGAAAAATTAATTTGAAAAGCAGCTGGCTAACAGCATTAGGAATAATTTCGCTAATAGCTGTGATTATAATAGGACCAATCCTTAGAGAGGTTGATTATGACTTTTTGGTATTATTTACGGTCTTTGGCATAATTTTAAGTTTAATACTAATCGGAATAGGTGAAATTTTAGCACATTTAACAAAAAAGGATAAAAAAGACAATGGAAAAAACGAAAATATCAGATATGACTAATTGTGGTTTAAAGAAACTGGCTTGCTTGGGAATAGCATTTATGATGCTGTTTTCGGTTTTGGTTTTTAGCGGATGCAATGATGAGGTAAGCATTTGGTTTGAAGTGAGCTCTTATGCTTGGTTTGAGGTTGATGATGGAATAATGATCCCATCCCTAACTAGCGGCTTGATTCATTCACGAGAAGAATTAGAACGCCGTGCAGATGAGGCTAAAAATAAACAGCGTGATAATAATTTCATCACAGAGCCCATCCATGCGCATGTGGGAACTCATAGAGGGCAGATGGGATGATGACTTTTTTAAAAATTATTCTTTGATTGTTTTGGTAAATTCGATGAAACCAAAAGAAATTTTGGTGCGATTTAATCAAACATTGGTTGTTCATACTGGTACAGCCATCTCTTGTAGTTGCCCTGATGGGCTTGAGGGCTGTGATGAGCATTGTGCTTGCCATTATTTGTTTAATGAAATGCCTAGAAGCTATTCAAGAGTATGTTTTATTCAAATAAGAAAGCATGATATACGCCATGTTATATGGTTAGACATTCTCTTGTTTTCCCAACAAGTATGCTAAAAATAACACATTTTAAAAGGAGATATACATATGAAAAAACTAATTATTTTATTAAATGTCAACTTGTATATAAGATATAATTGACAATATTATCAGCATATAGTAGACTATGGAAATTAACAAATTTTGGGAGGTAAAAATTTATGAAAAAGAAACTGGCTTGCTTGGGAATAGCAGTTGTAATGCTGTTTGGATCATTCGTTTTTATGGGATGTAGAGACGAGTTTGTGAGCATTTGGTTTGATATCAGCTCATACGCTTGGTTTGAGGTTGATGATGGAACGGTGATTCCAGTGCTGAACAGCGGCTTGATGCGTTCACGAGAAGCATTAGAACGCCGTGCAGATGAAGCTATAAACATGCGAGGAGTTGATGGGCAAACCATTACAGCGCCATCTATGCGAATATGGGAGCTTATTGAGGGCAGATGGGATGATGATTTTTTTGAAAATTATTCTTTATTTATTTTAGTCCAAACATATTCACTTATTCCTCCCATTGAAATTTTGGTGCGATTTGGTCAGCAATTGATCTTATGTTTTGGTTATGGATTTAGCTGTTCTTGTAACAGTGTAAGTATTTGCATTGAAAAAAATTGTGCTTGCTATTTTTTTATTAGTCAACCATCTATTCAACATTCTCATGTCAGTTTCATTCAAATAAGAAAACACGATGTAGCTAGTGTTGTTGGACCAGCATCAGGGCGCTTAAACACTATACCAATTTGCGAAATATAACATATTTTAAAAGGAGATATACATATGAAAAAACTAATTATTTTATTAACAATTATTTTAAGTATTGCAGTTTTTGCTGCATTTTCACACGAGGGTCAAACAGAAAAATGTTTAACCCATATTATTGAACCTTGCATTGAATCTTCCATATACAACGATATTTTATTAGAGGACGACTCTATTATTGTAGTATTGGACAAGGAATCATCACTAAATACCAGCCGATTTAACACAAACACCCTATCCTCTCAATTAGATGTTTTGCATATTGAGGATTTGACATACTCAACATCAAACCTTGTGCAAAAACAACTTTTGGCAGAACAAACTGGTGACTGGTCGGCTTTGCAGCCTTGGATAGACAATAATATGCTTGTTGATACAACAAATTTTAGGCGAATATTAAGCATCACTTTAAGAAACTCTAGCCCAAGAAACATGCAACATGCTATGTCGGTGTTAGAAAACACAGCAGGCATTGATTCAGCCAACAAGGAGTTTGCCTTTAAGACTACTTCGCCATCAATTAGTACTGAGGAAATTTTAGATACAAACAACACACAAAGTACAAACACTGCACCCTTGAGTTCAGCAAATCTTATATGGAATTTAGGTATAAATACATTTGGTGGAATAGCAGCACAAGCAGCATGGAATACAACACGAGGCAATAGAAGTGTGCTTGTGGGAGTATTGGACACAGGAGTTGATAGATTTAATAGATATCTTAGTGCTAGTTTAAACACTAATTTACATAGAGATTTTACTAGAGTAAATTGGAGAAATGCTGTGCAACCAGCAGATCCAAGCGGACATGGCACTCAAGTAGCTGGAATTATAGCTGGAAGCAGTAGAGTTGTTAATGTTAATGGCAGTGATCGTGAATTTTCTGGTGTTGCACCAAATGCAACGGTAGTATCTTTGCAGGTTGCCACTCAAACAACAGTTACGGGTCAAGTTGGAGATGCTATCACTGTTAGGCGCCTTGTCAGAGCATTGGATTTTGCCACTGAAAGCAATATTCCTATACTAAACATGAGCTTTGGAATTGAACAAGATAGAGGCGATAATTATTTTAACAACACTGAAATATCGCAAGCAATGGCGAATTTTCCAGGACTTATGGTAATCTCTGCTGGAAACACCAACAGAAACAATAATTTCTCATCTGTATATCCAGCTAATTTTATCCGTGACCAAAGATTTAGTGATAGATTGATTGTTGTAGGAGCAGCAAATAGTGAAAGAGGCAGAGCCGTTTATACAAACTGGGGCTCTAATTATGGCACTTCAACCGTTTGTATATTTGCACCTGGTATAAATATTGTTACTACCAATAATGCTGGTCGTCCATTTGAAACAAATGCCCACGGCACAAGTTTTGCTGCCGCCCATGTTAGTGGTGTTGCCGCATTAATAAGATCTATGCGCCCAAATCTTAGTGCCGCTGCTGTCAAAAGACTAATATTAGACAATTCCGATTCATCCCCTGCCCCAATCAGCACTCCATCAGGCGGTGCACAAAACACTAGAGTGCGGCATTTAAATGCAGCAAGCGTTGTCGCTAGATTTGATACACAATACATTTACACCCCTGCACAGCTAAACGATATACGAGACAATCCCCATGGGCGTTTTGTAATAACATATACTATACGCCTTGAGGGAAATTGGAATCCTATACCCCGTTTTTATGGTATACTTGAGGCTGCCAACCTTAGGACTATAAGCAGTTTAAATATTAATAGCACAGGCACAGCATTAAATGACAACTTATATTTAGGATTGATTGGCAGGCTATATGGCACGGTGAAAAACTTATCTATAGGCAGTGGCACTATTAATGTTGGTACCCATCATGGTGGCAATGGTTGGATTAGGGCGGGGCTTGTGGCTGGATATGTTGCACAAACAGGGACTATTAGAAATGTGCATGTTCTTATAAATAGCTCTGTGAGTGTGCATAGGTATCGGTCTAGTATTGGCTTGATTGCGGGGTATTCTAGGGGAACGGTTGTAACTAACAGGATAAATGCGACAAATTTAAGAGTGGTTGGGAGTGGTAATATGGGGGTTATTGTGGGAGAGGCTGTGGGTGGTACAATTGCGGGTAATAATGTGCTTGATGCAAGAGGGTCTGTTAGGTTAGTGCATTATAGAGTTGGTGCAAACAGAGGTGTTGGCGGAATTGTGGGGTCATTTTTTGGACCAATTGGGGTTAGTCAAAATAATGTTAGTGGGATTTTGATAGAGCGGCAAGATAATAATGGAACGCCGATGCTTGGTGGGATTATTGGGAATTTAAGAAGTCCAACAAATCAAAATACTGGCAATACGCTTGCAAACTCACATGTGATTTTATCTAATGGACAGCAAGTGATATTGCATGCAATTGGGAGGCAGACATAGCATAATGAAAGCTTTAAGAAATAAAAACAGCTAGTCTACAAAAAGGCTAAAAATTACTTGCGTTATATAATTTAAAATGATACAATATAAAAGCAGGCATTAAAAAATGCTTGCTTTTGTCATTAATACTTAAATGGAGGTATATAAACAATGGCTAAAGGAAAGATTGAAATTTTGGGAGAATTATGCAAAGGCTGCAATTTGTGCGTTGATGCTTGCCCAAAAAAAATCCTTAGACTTGGCGCTAAGACAAATGCAAAAGGCTATAATATAGTTGAATGCACTGATGAAAGCGCTTGCAACGGCTGCACTTTTTGCGCTGTTATGTGTCCTGATGTAGTAATCAATGTCTATAAGGACTAATGCATTATGAAACACACAAAAGTTTGCCCAAAATGCAACAATTACAAAATTATTGCATTAAGCCCTCATCAGCACACCAATCCTATTGTCAGAATCCCCATCGGGATAATTAGCTCTGCCATAATCAAACCATACATATGTTCAAAATGTGGATATACAGAGTTTTATGTTGACAGTGAAAAGGATTTAGAAAAACTAGTGCAAAAGCATGAGAGCAAAAATCCAATTAATTAAAAAAATCCTAATGGAGGAATAAAAATTTAACTATGAAAAAGTTATGGAAAGGCAATGAAGCAGTAGCAGAAGCAGCAATCGCAGCTGGTTGCAGATTTTTCTTCGGCTACCCTATCACGCCGCAAAACGAAATCCCCGAATATCTATCTTGGAGAATGCCAGAGGTAAACGGGACATTTATTCAAGCAGAATCAGAAGTATCTGCAATCAATATGGTATATGGTGCTGCTGCTGCAGGCGGCAGAGTTATGACAAGCTCGTCAAGCCCTGGCATCTCATTAAAAACTGAAGGTATTTCATACTGCGCTGGTGCAGAATTGCCTTGCGTTATCGTAAATATCTCTAGAGCGGGCCCTGGCTTAGGCGGAATACAGCCTGCACAAGGTGATTATTTTCAAGCGGTAAAAGGCGGCGGACACGGCGACTATAAATGCTTGGTTTATGCACCAAATTCAGTGCAAGAGTTTGTTGATTTGACAGCTAAAGCGTTTGATAAAGCTGATCAATATCGCACACCTGTTATGATGATTTCTGACGGACTATTAGGTCAAATGATGGAGCCTGCTGAGATTCCTCCTTTTGTTGATTTAAACAAATTACCTAATAAAGACGAGTGGAAAACTTGCGGAAATGATCAATATAAACAACGCATTGTTGAGTCTATTCATATATCTCCAGATGATTTAGAAGCACACAACCACAAGCTTTTCAAAAAATATGCCCAAATGGAAAAGAATGAAGTAATGGTTGAAGAATATAAATGCGACGATGCTGAAGTAATTTTGGTTGCTTATGGATCAGTTGCAAGGATTACTAAAGCGGCTGTTGATGAGTTAAGAGCAAACAAAATCAAAGCTGGTTTGGTTAGACCAATCACTTTATATCCATACCCTAGCGTTTGCTTAGAAAAATATGCAAAACAAAAATCTGTAAAAAGATTTATCGCTGTAGAGTTGTCTATGGGTCAAATGGTTGAAGATGTAAGATTGGCAGTAAACGGTGCTAAACCTGTTGAGTTTTATGGAAGAGCAGGCGGTATCGTAATGGTTCCTTCTGAAATCGTTGAATATGTTAAAAAAGGAGGCAAAAAATAATGAAACAAGTATTTGGTAGATCAAGGTTACAAAATGATGTTCCTTTTCACTATTGCCCTGGCTGCACACACGGTATTGTGCATAGATTAATCGGTGAAGTATTGCAAGAAATGGATGCTGACAAAAATGTTGTTGGTATATTCCCTGTTGGTTGCTCTGTATTTGGATACAAATACTATAAAGCAGACGGCGTGCAAGCGGCTCATGGTCGTGCCCCTGCTGTTGCCACTGGTATTAAAAGAGTTGCTCCAAAATCTTTGGTTTATACTTATCAAGGTGACGGGGATTTAGCGTCAATTGGTATGGCTGAAACTGTGCATGCTGCAACTAGAGGTGAAAATATTACTGTTGTTTTCATTAATAATGGTATTTATGGTATGACGGGCGGACAAATGGCTCCTACTACTATGATGGGCGATAAAGCTAGTACTTGCCCTATGGGTAGAGATCCAAAAATGCATGGTCACCCTATTAAAGTGAGTGAGATGCTTGCAACTTTGACAGGCCCTGCTTATATTGAAAGGACTGCTTGTGACAATGTTAAAGGTGTATTGGCAACTAAAAAAGCACTTAGAAAAGCGTTTGAATATCAACAACAAGAATTGGGCTTTAGCATGATTGAAATTTTGTCTACTTGCCCTACTGGTTTCCACATTAGACCATCTGATGCACAAGTTGATATGAAACGAGCTATGGATTTTTATCCAGTAGGCGTTTATAAAGACATTAAAGGAGGCAAATAAGCATGAAAAAGAAGATTATTATTAGTGGATTTGGCGGACAAGGTGTATTGCTGTTGGGCAAACTAATTGCTGAATCTGCATTGACGCAAGAATTACACACTACTTGGATGCCTTCTTATGGCCCTGAAATGAGGGGCGGCACTTGCAACTGTACTGTTCAATATGGGGATGAAGAGATTTCTGCTCCTGTAGTTGACAAGCCTGACATTTTGATTGCTTTAAATGAGCCGTCTTTAGATAAGTTTGGCCCTAGAGTAGTTGAAGGTGGTGTAATCATCACAAACTCAAACATCGTCTTTAAAAAATGTGATAACTTGAACAAGGGCGTAAAAGTTTTTGAGTTGCCTATGGATGAGATTGCAGTTAATATCAACAAAAGAGGCGGAAACATTGTAGGCTTAGGTGCTTTAGTTAAATTGGTTGGCGACATAAAAGAAGCTAGTGCGATTAAAGCAATTGAGGAAACTTTCTCTGCTCCTGATAAGCAAAAGTTTATCCCGTCAAATATTGAGTGCTTAAAGCAAGGTATTGAAAGGGCTGGCAAGCTTTAATTTAAATTTAAGTTGATTAATTTAAAACAAAAAAAGAACACTGTGACATGCAGTGTTCTTTTTTTATGCAAAAACACAGTGTATGCTCCCCTACTAGATTCAATTCTCAATAGGTTGCAAATAGACTGCACATGAAAAATATTATCCAACAAAAAAACAGCCATTGTTTTTTAATGACTGTTTTTGTTTTGATTTAAATTTTAGCTTTTGCTACTTTTTTAACGGGTGCTGCCACGACTGGGGTGTTTGGATAAACGCTGATTTGCTTTCTGTTTCTGCGCATTTCAAACTTGACAATGCCGTCTGTTAAAGCAAATAAAGTATCATCTCCGCCTCTTCCTACATTGAAGCCTGGATGAAATTTAGTGCCTCTTTGGCGGCATAAAATATTGCCTGCAAGCACAAACTGACCATCGCCTCTTTTTGGACCTAGTCTTTTTGCGTGAGAGTCTCTTCCGTTTTTAGTTGAACCGCCTCCTTTTTTAGAAGCGAATAACTGAATATTAATACTAAAATTATATCTATTAATCATTTTTTTGTTTCCTCCTTGTTAGCTTGTTTTGATCTTCAAAGCAATAAACTTTGAAAAATTTTCATATAAATCGCTTATTCCGACCAGCATAGTTTCTAAAATGATATCTGCATCATGCCTTTGCTGCTTGTCTAGTTTGGGCAAATCAAATTTTAATATGCCTTCTTCATCGTCTTTTTCAAAATCCACCTGAATACTTGCAACTGTCAACAGCCCCAAAAGTGCTGTCTGCATTATGCTAGATAATGCGGCACATACAATGTCCTCACCCTCTAAAGCATATTCAGTGTGCCCTGCCGCCAACACTGACACAATATGTCCATCTTTTTTTGTAATAACTACTTTGGTCATTTTATAATTAGATACTCAAAATTTTAACTTTGGTTAAATGCTGACGGTGGCCTTTTTTCTTTCTGATGTTTTTCTTTGCTTTGTATTTAAAAACAACGATTTTTTTGCCTTTGCCATGTGACAATATTTCAGCCTTAGCCTTTTGATCCTTAGCATCGCTATCAGGCTTAAACAGGATATTAAAATCCAATTTATCGCCCACATTGCCGCCTAGTGAATCCACCTCTAAGATGTCACCTGCCTCAACCTTGAATTGCTTTGACCCAATATCAATAATTGCGTACATAAATTTTTAGTCCTCCTTTTAAAATGTCTCCGTTCATAAGGTGTCTTGTTTTATGCAAAACAAGAGCTTGAATCTACCCCATTAAAGACGGCTCAACAACAATTATATAACTAATAAAAATATTAGTCAAGCGTTTTTTAGTCATTTTTAGCTATCAAAAATAAAAACTTCTTCTATCTGCTTATCAAAAACCTTGGCTATGTCATATGCCAATTTTAATGACGGCATATAGCGATTGTTTTCTAAATGCACAATCGTCTCTCGCCTAACCTCCACCCTTAGCGCAAGCTCATCTTGCTTTAAATTATTCTCCGCTCTTAGCACCTTGATTCTGTTCCTCATCAATCAAAGCCTCCTCTTCCTCCATATTTTCTTCATCAATAATCATTCCTTTCTTAATCCTATAAACACACAATCCTACCGACGCAAAATTTCCCAATGAAATAATCCCCAGCACAACAATCACAATAGTCATGACACTTGCGGTTTTAAAAAAATCCAAATCCAAAATTATCTGTGCAATCAAAAAATATAATATTATGAAAACAGATATTGCCGCAATCACAAGCCTGTGAGAAAAAGCATCCACCGTCTTGATAATTTCACTAGTAAACTCATCGCCATAAATCAAGTGATGATTTTTCTTTATCAATATGCGTTTGATCGGAATCAATGCCCCGATTGATCCTATAAAGCTTAAGACCAAACCAATAATCAAAACTACCCTGCTGCCGCTATCCATCATGGTTAGCATAAGTCCCAAAATTAACATAGGTCCAAAGCCAGAAAATATCCAAATATTGATACTATCAATGGGTGCCCCGTGTTTAGAAAACTTTCTTGCAGTTTTATTTTTTTGTTTCATTAATTTTTACCTCCAAAGTTATGTTATAATGTTATAACTTTATGTTATAAATTTAACACATCACTTAGAGGCGTGTCAAGCGTTTTTTAGCCCATTTTTAATTTAATAAAAATTTTTTTGCCGCACAATATTAGCCCTAAATACTACTCTTTTTGGCGGTCACAAATTTTCCCTTGTATCGCTAAGAAAATTTGCTTGGTTAATCAAGCCCTAAATCTTTTAATATATCAGACAATTCTTGCGTAGGATTTAAGCACTCCTCATAAGAAAATCCGCCCGATACCCCCTCGCCCCCTGGCACTAAAAAACTATCCTTTTGCGGCACATTCAATGCCTCTAGTGCCCGCTCCTCTTTTCTAAGCTCCCTTTGCCTAATCTTCTTTTGCTCATCCTCTGCCACTTGACGCCTCAACAATTTTCTAATGCTCTCTTCTGGATTAAACTCTTTTTCCTCAGTCCCATGCAGCTTTATCGCCCTAAGCCTTTCATCCTCTTGTCTAAAATATGCTTCTACCTCACTCACCTGCTCTCTTTCATCCCCATCCCCCATCAAAATATCATTCATGCTTTTGTTAAACTGCCCCACCGCATCCAAGTCCGCCGTCAAAGGATACTTTTGCATCAAACGATTATAATGATTTAGCCACCTATCATGAAATGCTTTTAAATGCGCCAAATCATTTGCATATTTTTGGCGAGTCATATTTTCAATTTGCTCTGCCTTTTGAATAGCATTCATAATAGACTTTGCAATCAATTCTTGCTTTTGCTTATAATTATTTAGCTCTGCTGTCATCTCTGCATTTTTTTTATCCAGCTCTATTATCCTTTCTTTCTGCGTCAAAATAGTGTTGTTAGTGCTTTTGACAAAACTATCAACCTCTAAAATATCATAACCTTTTTTTGCTTTATTAAATTTCATAACCATTTTTTCCTAATAATGACTTTTTTAAATTTATTAATTTTTCTGATAAATTCACCTTATAAATTTGCGGCGAATCCACTCTTTTGTATTCTTCCCAAAACTTATCTAGCTCAAACTTAGCCTTTTTTGCATAACAGTCTAAAGTCTTTGACTGATAAACCAACTGCCCTTTTTTAAATATAGGCACAAGCAATTCTCTTATCAAAAACTCTTTTAAAGTCAGCTTTTTCCAAATGTCTGTCTCATGCTTTAAAGTCAATGGCGCTTTAACCTCTTCATCTATTAAAGCAATATAATCAGCCTTTGCCATACCATCCTTGTCATACAAACGATACACCTTTTTTAATCCAGGGTTGGTAATCCTATCTAGTGACGCATTAGAAATTTTTAATTTAGGGATTTCTTGCCCGTTTATATTTATGCTTGACAGCTTGTATACTCCGCCAAGTGAAGGAGTGTCTTGACTAGTAATCAGCTTTGTCCCCACACCATATACATCAATTTTGGCATCTTGAGCCTCTAATGAAGCGATTATTTTTTCATCAATATCACCGCTAGCAAAGATTATGCAATCATTAAATCCCGCCTCATCTAGTGCCTCTCGGCATTTTTTTGATAAATATGCCAAATCCCCACTATCTAGCCTTATGCCAATAGGCTTATGCCCTTTTGATTTTAAATCCTTAAAAACCTTTATTGCATTGGGCAAACCGCTGTTTAAAGTATCATAGGTGTCAACAAGCAATAAACATGAATTTGGATAAGAGTGGGCAAAGTTTTTAAAAGCATCCAATTCAGTGTCATGACTTAGCACCCACGAATGAGAGTGTGTCCCCTTTATATCAAGCCCAAACAATTGCCCAGCAAACACATTGCTTGTCCCACTGCATCCACCAATTATGGCCGCCCTTGATCCATACACCGCCGCATCAGGCCCTTGTGCCCGCCTTAACCCAAACTCAATCACCGCCTTATTTTTTGCCGCTAGCACAACCTTTGCCGCCTTGGTTGCAATCAAGGTCTGATGCGAAATAATGTTTAATAAAGCTGTCTCTATCAATTGTGCCTCTATTAGCGGTGCTTTTACTATCAATATAGGCTCATACGGAAAAACAATCT
>Ga0209755_10000135_pt1 | contig 139600 bp, 116 predicted proteins | sample TergutCo191P1_FD_187301 | JGI IMG/M metagenome (GOLD analysis project Ga0209755, IMG submission 187301) | Cornitermes sp. P1 segment gut microbial communities from Petit-Saut dam, French Guiana - Co191P1 (SPAdes) (version 2) | ecosystem: Host-associated > Arthropoda: Insects > Digestive... | reverse complement strand
TGTTTCACCCGCTACCGCGGGGAATTGATGAGAGTACTTATGTAACTGTCACCCTGAACGAAGTGACAGGGTCTAGCGAAGCGAAAATACGGCTACGCCTAGATTCTTCGCTTCGCTCAGAATGACAATACAAAAGTAATCATTTCTAACTGTTCAAATGTAAAAGCATATAATGTTTGTAACAATTCTGAATTCATAATTCATAATTCTGAATTAACCAAAAAAGGTTTTGAGCATAGGCTCAAAACCTTTTTTGGTTATGTTGTTTTGCGTGCTACAATTTCTCTTGTTATTGGGTTTATTAGTAGGGCGTTGAATTGGTTTTCTGCATTTACTAGGGCTATGTACCAAAAGAATGTGTCTTTTGCGCCTAGTGGGTCTTGCACAAATTTTATTAAAATCTCGAAGTTTATGTTCTCGAAAAGTTGAGAGAATTCTCTTTGTGCTATTTCTAAAACTTCGTAGCCGGTAATCATCTCGCTTGTGTTTTGTTGTTGAAGCGTAATGTTTTGAGTGTCTTCGCCCATTACTATTCTGATTGCAATACTCGCGTGTTGCCCAAGCATTTGGCTTAGGTCTGCAAAAAAGTTATCGCCAAACGGGTTTGTTACAAAAGTGCCGTTAAAGTTGTTGTTAGCAACTGTAAGCGTGAAAGTAAAAGTTTGCTCGGCTTCTGGTCGGTTTGTAGGGGTCATAGTTATTACTGTGAAGTCTGTCATAGTTGCTGTAGACCTGCCATCTATGTTAAATGGAGTCTCTCGCCTGCCCGTAACTACGCTTACTGTGTAGTCTGTGTTAGAGCCTGTCCAAACGCTGTACTGAATTTCGGATACGTGCCTTAGCACGCTTCTTAGTGGGTCGCGCCTGCACGCTGTAATAATAAACACAACAGACACTACAACCGCAACTAAAGCAACCGCAGAAATAATCATATTGCGCCTTTGTTTTAAAATTTTAAGCATTTTAATCACCTCTAATTGATACTAATTTGCTTTATGGTCGTGCCTAGCAAATTAGTATATAAAATAAATTTTGTTTTGCTTTTTTAAGTTATGCTTGTGCTTGTACAAATATGAATGAACTTGTCTACATTTGTGGCTTTTTGCAATGTTAAAATAAATACTCTTAGAACACAAATTTTCCATTTCTGCCTTTAATGTTGTTGCATTTTTTTTTTAATTGTGATATAATTAATAAATTATGGAGAATGTATCACCGCACAACGAATTAAGCGAGGCAGAAATTGCCCACTTAGAGCCGACAAACGCAGACTTATCTGACATTGGTCTGCGCCATTCTAGCAAGCCACAAAGTATGCTTGCTTTGGGGCTTAAGGGCTTGCTTGCTTTTGTGCTTATTTTTGCTATTACTTTTCAGGCGTTTTTAATTTTTTCGCCACGCACTTTAGGACGCGTATTTTTTAGTATGGGCTTTGATAATGCTAGCGGTTATTTTACGTCTCTTGCGTTCGAGCGCTCTACTAGGGGTGGGCAGGCTAGTGGTGATATAAACCTTTTGGCTTTTACGCTGGATAGGTATGCGGGCGCAAATAATCATCGTCGCTTTGCATACTTTTTTGCAAACCATATGCTATCTCACGAGAGTTACTCGCAATTTGTTGTTAACAGAAACGCGCTAGACGACACGAACTCGGCGCATAACTTGCTTACTTCGTTTAATTACGATAATTTTTTGAAAAGTGTTTATGTGCGCGCGTTGTTTAGAGAAGGGCAGGTTAATGGCGCTTTTACTTTTGCGCAAAGAGATTTAGAAAATTTGCGTAACCCAATTATTGGCAGTTTGTTTGTTCAGCACCCGCTTGCGTTTTATTCGTTTAAGTATAATTTTGTTATGGGGGCTTTTATCAGAGAATTTTTAAATAGTAGCGGAAGTAGGCACAATACTGCGCGGGCGCTTTTAGAGGATAATCTGCAAGGCATTAACGAATCGGCGGTTTATCAGTCTGAGCATATGCTAAATAATTTTGCAAGGCTACCGACAATTGCCGGTATGACAGACTTACAAAGGTTGCAAGCAAGGGCAGACATTAGAAATAGGGGGCTTGAGATGGCAGTAAGTATGCACTTACTTAATACGCATTTTGGGCAAACTGCCTACATTGCCGTTTGGCAAGACATTATAACAGAATTTAATAATCTCACGATATTTAGTGTTTAAACGCACAAATTTAGTGTCTAAGCACACACAAAAACAAAAGGAGTTAAGATGAGTAAAAAAACAACAAGCGCGCCAAAAGCAAAAGGTGCGGAGACTACAAGTGGCTACCATAGCAGAGTAGTACAAAGCGGACTGACGTTTGACGATGTTTTATTAATTCCGCAAGCGTCTGCCGTTTTACCAAACGAAGTATCTTTACACACAAAGTTAACAACAGGTATAGAACTTAACATACCGCTACTTTCTGCCGCTATGGATACTGTAACAGAATATCAACTAGCAATTGCAATTGCTAGGGAGGGTGGTCTTGGCATTATACATAAAAATATGGACATACTAGAGCAAGCAACGCAAGTAGACCAAGTTAAAAGAAGCGAACACGGCGTAATATCTGACCCGTTTTATCTAGAGCCAACAAGACCAGTTACAGATGCTTTGGCTTTAATGGAAAAATATAAAATTAGTGGCGTGCCTGTTGTTGAAAAAGATGGTAGGCTTGTTGGTATACTAACAAACAGAGATATAAGGTTTGAGACTAATTTTGAGCAGCCAATTTCAAATGTTATGACAAAGGCAGACACAGAGGCGGGCGGGCGAGTTGGGCTTATAACAGCGCCTCAAGGCACAACACTAGAGCAAGCGAAGCAGATTTTGGCTCAGCACAGAATAGAAAAACTTCCGCTTGTAGACAAAAACAACAAACTTGTTGGGCTTATAACAATTAAAGACATAGAAAAAAACATACAGTACCCGAATTCTTCTAAAGACAAAAAGGGTAGGCTTTTGGTTGGCGCAAGTGTAGGCACGGCGGACGATACGCTGGATAGGGTTAAGGCTTTGGTTGATGCGCAAGTAGACATACTTACAATAGATACGGCGCACGGGCATAGTTTAAAGGTTTTAAAAATGGTAGAGGCTATTAAAAACAAATATCCTAACTTGCCTATTATTGCTGGTAATGTTGCTACCGCGGGGGCTACTAAAGACTTAATTGCTAGGGGCGCTGATGTTATAAAGGTGGGGATTGGACCCGGCTCTATTTGCACAACGCGCGTTATTGCGGGTATTGGCGTGCCGCAGTTAAGCGCAATTATGAACTGCGCAGAAGAAGCAGACAAGAAAAAGAAAACTATTATTGCAGATGGCGGGGTTAAGTTTTCTGGCGATATTGTAAAGGCAATTGGCGGTGGCGCTCACGCTGTTATGCTTGGCTCTATGTTTGCTGGTACAAGAGAAAGCCCGGGCGAGATTGAGATTTATCAAGGTAGGTCTTATAAGTCTTACAGGGGTATGGGCAGTATTGCGGCTATGACTGCTGGTAGTAAGGATAGATATTTCCAAAGTGGTACGGGGCAAGATAAGTTTGTACCGGAAGGTGTTGAGGGGCGTGTTCCGTATAGGGGCAGTTTGTCGGCTATTGTGTTTCAGTTGATAGGGGGATTGCGTTCTGGTATGGGCTATACTGGTATGAAAGATATAGAGAGTTTACGCACGAAATCGCAATTTGTTAAGATAACATCGGCGTCTCTTTTAGAAAGCCACCCGCACAACATAACTATAAACAAAGAAGCACCAAATTATAGCGCGGTGAAGCGATAGACCACCAAAATACAAATTACAAAATTTGAAATTACAAATTACAAAAATTTGAAATTACAAATTACAATGTACAAATTACAAATGTTAAACTCCTATTGACAAAACTTTTGAACAGTCAGATTTTCACTTTTTAATCAATTTGCAAAGATTAATCTTGCCCGCGCTAGCGGCGAAAAATTTGTACATTGTACATTGTAATTTGTACATTGTAACTATGAACAAAGACAAACTATTAGGTAACCTTTTTATTGCGCTTATTGCGGGCGTTGTTTACTTTTTAATTGCGTGGATTTTTCCGGCGGCGAATGAGCGCGGTAGGGGTTTATACTTCTTTTTGATATCGGGCGCGATAATTTCGGTAATAGTTTTTTTAATTCTTACAATTATTACTTTGGCGGGCAACAAAAATAATGACGATGTGGATAGAAGTTAGGTTAATTTAAACGTGAAAAATATTCCTAAAAATGTAGAACTTATTTTGGATAGGCTGAGGGTCTCTGGTTACTCTGCATACATTGTGGGCGGCTGTGTTAGAGACCTATTTTTAAAGTTACAGCCAAAAGATTTTGATGTAGCAACCTGCGCTAGTCCAAAACAAGTGAAAGAAGTTTTTGCAGGGGTAGAGGGTATAAAGGTTATACCAACGGGCGAGAAGTACGGCACAATTACGCTAAGGGTTCGGGCTGAGGTTGAGTGTTCGGGCAGTAAAAGTGGCACTAGGGCTGATAGCGGGGTTGATTGCAAAAGTGATATAGGCGAGAGCGAGCGTGCCGAATACCAAAATATAGAAGTTACAACTTACAGACTAGATGGCGAGTATCTAGATGGCAGACGCCCTAATAGCGTTAAGTTTTCTGAAAATATAAATGATGACTTAGCGCGCCGCGACTTTACAATAAACGCACTAGCATACGGCGACACACTTATAGATTTATTCGGCGGATTAGATGATATAAAAAACGGCGTAGTTAAAGCGGTGGGGAACGCAAAAGAGCGCTTTAGAGAAGACGCCTTGCGTATTTTAAGGGCGCTTCGATTTGCTTCGCGCTTTGGCTTTACAATAGAGAAAAATACGTATAGCGCTATGCTTGCACTAAAACATACACTAGCAAAAGTAGCGCCAGAGCGTATCCAAACAGAGTTACGCGAGATTCTACCAAACTTAAAAGCACAAAATTTAGAGCAGGCAAAACCATTTTTGTTAGAGATTTTTCCTGTTTTAAAACTGTGCGATATAGAGCAAAATAACAAGTATCATAATTTAAGCATACTAGACCACAACTTAAAAGCGTGTATAGAAGTTGTGCCATATTTTAAGCCGTTTGAGAACACTAGTGAGAGTGACGCTAAAAACTTTGGGTTTATACTGCGCCTAGCAGCACTTCTGCACGACACAGGCAAGGTTTACACCAGAACAACAAATCTAACAACCGGGCAAGACCAGTACATTAACCACGAGAAAAAGTCGGCTGATATGGCAAGGCAAATTTTAAAAGATTTAAAGTTTGATAACGCCACAATAAGTTTGGTGTGTACGCTGTTATATCACCACGGCAGAATGCACTATTTGTCTAAAAAGTCTGTCAAGCGCTTTTTGTCTAAGGTGGGCGAAGAAATATTTTTGCTACTGCTACAACTTCAAATAGCAGACAACAAAGCAAAGGTTTTAAAACTATCGCAAAACAAGTTAGAGCGCATAGAAAAAGTTAAGCAGATTCTAAAGCAAATAAAAGCCGATAACGAAGCATTTTCGCTTAAAGACTTGGCGATTAACGGCTTTGATATTCTAGATGCAAACATAGCCAAGGGGGCGGCTATTGGCAAAATTTTAGACGCGTGCCTTAGTTATGTTATAGATAACCCAAGCGAGAATAATAAAGTTCGGCTTATAAAATATGCAAAAAAATTAAGGAGGGGCGTAGATGCAAAGTAGTAATACACAAACAATACAAAGGGTTTTGCTTGTTGGTGTTGCGCTGGAAGGGGCTGATATTACCAACAGTTTAGCCGAGTTAGAAAGCCTTGTCTACACAGTTGGCGGGCAAGTTATGGCAGTTGTTACGCAGAACAGACAAAGCGTAGATAAAGAGTTTTTTATAGGAAGCGGTAAGGTAGATGAGATTAAAGAACTTATAGACGATATAGAAACAGAACAGCAAGTTAGTATAGACCTTGTTATATTTAACAACCAATTATCCGGCAGGCAGTTAAAGAATTTAAATGAAGCGATGAACGTTAACATAATAGACAGAAATATGCTTATCCTAGATATTTTTGCGTGGCGCGCAAGCAGTTTAGAGGGTAAACTGCAAGTAGAGTTGGCTCAGTTAAAATACTCGCTTCCGCGCCTTATCGGGCAGGGTATGGTCTTATCTCAGCAAGGCGCGGGGATAGGTACGCGCGGACCGGGTGAGACAAAACTAGAGTTAGACCGCCGAGTAATAAGGCGCAAGATTTTCGAAAAAGGTCAAGAGATTAAAAAACTTGCCGAGCAACGCGAGGTTAGGCGCAAAAAAAGGCTTACTAACGAGAAGTCTGTTGCAATTGTTGGGTATACTAATGCGGGCAAGTCTACGCTTATGAATGTTTTAACAAAGGCAGATGTTTTAGCGGAAGACAAGTTGTTTGCTACGCTAGACCCAATTACTAGAAAAATCTGGACAGACCTTACAAGTATGGGAATTGATGGGGGCGACGCGGGTGGCGCAACCTACACGCTTACAGATACTGTTGGGTTTATACAAGATTTACCGCACGAGTTTATAGAGGCGTTTAAGTCTACACTAGAGGAAGCGCGCCACTCAGATTTACTACTTCACGTTGTAGATATAGCAAGTAAAGATGTTAACAAAGATATAGAAGTTGTAGACAAGGTTTTAGCAGAACTTGGCGTTATAGACAAGCCAACCATAATGGTTTTTAACAAAATAGATGCGCTTGAGGGTAGTCGCCACTTAAGTAAAAAACTGATAAAACTAGACAACATAGAAAACAAAAATACAATATATATATCGGCACTAACGGGCGAGGGCGTAGAAGAGTTAAAAAAACAAATAGCAAGAAAATTGTTTAGTTAAAATAAATTACAAATTACATTGACACAAATTACAAATGTTTAACCCATAATATGCCAAACTTTTGAACGGCTAGCATTGCATTATTTAGTCTAACTATAAAAGAAAACAAATTGCAGACTGTTCAAACGCTTTGGTACTAAGCATATGTAGCATTTGTAATTTGTAATTTGTACATTGTAATTTTCGAGGAGTTTATATGTCTAAAAACACAGCAGGTAACAAAAATATAGCAGATAGTAAAGTTGCAACAGAAACTAAAGTTACTATGGATAAAATAGTGGCGCTTTGTAAGGGGCGCGGGTTTGTTTTTGCGGGAAGTGAGATTTACGGCGGGCTTGCAAACACGTGGGATTATGGTCCGCTTGGGGTAGAACTTAAAAATAATATAAAAAAGTTGTGGTGGGCTAGTTTTGTTAAGCAGCACGCGCTTGTTGTGGGGCTTGATAGTGGTATTTTACTAAACCCAAAAGTGTGGGAGGCTAGCGGACACGTTGGCGGTTTTTCCGACCCGCTGATAGACTGTAAGGGTTGTAAAACGCGCCACAGGGCAGACCATTTAGTAGAGGCTTTTATACAGCGCAAAAGTAAGGGCAAGCCTAATGCCGAGTACGGCGGGGTTGCGCTAGCGGCGGTGGCTACAATGGAAGACGCTTTGCTAAGTAAATACATAGCGGATAATGCTATACCTTGCCCTTGCGGTAAGTCTGAGTTTACGCCGATTAGAAAGTTTAACTTGATGTTTAAAACTTTTCAGGGCGTTACTGAAGAGAGCGCAGATACTATTTATATGCGCCCAGAAACCGCGCAAGGTATTTTTGTAAACTTTAAAAACATACAGCGCACAACCAGAATGAAAATTCCTTTTGGGGTTGGGCAAATTGGTAAGGCTTTTAGAAATGAGATAACGCCGGGTAACTTTATTTTCAGAACGCGAGAGTTCGAGCAAATGGAATTAGAGTTTTTTTGTCGCGAAGGCACGGACGCCGAGTGGTTTACTTACTGGGAAAAGTTTTGTAACGAGTGGCTTTTAAGCTTGGGTGTGAGAGCAGAAAACCTAAGAATAAGAGAGCATAGCGCGGACGAATTGAGCCACTATTCTAAGCGCACAATAGACTTTGAGTATAAGTTTCCGTTTGGCTGGGGCGAGATTAGCGGTATAGCAAACCGCACAGACTACGACTTGAAAGCGCACGAAAAAGCATCGGGCATATCGCAAGAATATATCTGCCCGCAAACGAACGAGCGCTTTATACCTTACGTTATAGAGCCTACATTTGGGGTTGCTAGGCTGTTTTTGATGTATTTGATAGATGCATACACAGAAGAAGATTTGGGTAAGGGCGATACGCGTACAGTTTTAAAATTGCATAATGCGCTTGCGCCATACAAGGTGGCAGTTTTGCCGTTGTCTAAAAAATTGAGTGAAAGTGCGAGAGAAATTTACGCAGACCTGAGCAAACATTTTAGCGCAACGTACGATGAGAGTGGCGCTATTGGTAAACTTTATCGCCGACAAGATGAGATAGGCACGCCATTTTGCGTAACGGTAGATTTCGATACGCTAGATGATGGTAAGGTGACTGTAAGAGAGAGAGACAGTATGAAGCAAAAGCGCGTAGCGATTAAAAGCTTGAAAAAATACATTGAAGACAGAGTTGGTTTATGAGAATTTTGGAAATTTTAAATGAAAGTGGTTTAAAGTTTTCGGCTATGTCTGTAAGTGAGAGCGCTAGTGTAATTTTGTTGACAAAGCCTTATAGTCCATACGATGTGGGGCAAAGCAAAGGTAAAACTAATAGCGGGGGCGGTAAGAAAGGTGGTAAGAAGGGCGCTAGTGTTAGTTATGAGCAGACTGATAGTGTTTTGTTTGTAGATGCTTATTACGAGGCTTCTAACGCGCTACGAAAATGTGCAGAGCAAATAGTTTTGCAACTAAACGAAGCGGGCATAAGCGCAAAACTAGCGCGTCTAGATAGTTATAAGCCCTTGGCTGTTTACTCGGGGCTTGCAAGCGTTGGGCATAACAACTTGCTGTTTAACAAATACTACGGCTCTTACTTTGCGCTTCAAGCGGTAGATGTACAAGTGGAAATAGACCATAGTTTAAACGAGCATATGCAATTAGAGTGCTTTACTTGTGGCAAGTGTTCTAGGGCTTGTCCTTTTGGGGCGCTTCATTCTGGTGAGTTGTTTGTAGATAGTTGCTTACGTAAAACTCAGGGAAGCCCAAAAAGCACTACGATAAATCTATTACCGCACCACAGAAAAGTTATGGGCAATAAGTTTTTAGGGTGTGATATTTGTCAGTCAGTTTGTCCCAAAAACGCACACATAAAGCCAAAACAACCAACCCCCGAGTACAAGCAACTATTTAACAAACAAACCTTTATATCGGCGCTAAACTCTAAAGACAAAGACAGCCTAGCGCCCTACGAAAAGTATCTAGGCAAAAACTACTTAAACAAAGAATGGCTAAAAGGTTTAATAGGGGTTAGTGATTAAGGCTACTATCAATGGCTAATAAAAAAACAAAAAAAGCAGCGACTAAAAAAAGTCGCTGCTTTTAAAAATTTGTTATGTGGGCGACTTAAATGTAGTCGCTAAGTTACTAATCTAAAATTGAATTTATCTGAATGTGGTGTAGTACAGAAACAAGCAATAAAACGGACAAAGCAATAATTATAGACAAGGCAGAAAGTTTTATTGTGTTGCCCTTGCTGTCATTTGTACTTTTGCACATATTAAGCGTTGTAGATAAAACCGATAGCACTAGCGCACAGTAAAATATTATTTGTATTAGGGCAAGCGCAGAAGGCACTCGAAGTGCTAGTTCTATGCCGCCTAAGTCGCTATCGTTAGTAACTGCGCTATATGTATAGACCAGCCTTACAATTAAAAACGCAAGGCTTAAGCAAATACTTATAATTGCAAGCACGTTACCATAACTCTTTGGCTGTAAGGCTTTTGTTTGGGCTTTTGGGGCTTTTGGTTTATTCGCTATTTTTGTTGCACTATCTGATACTTTTGCGGGTGGCATCTTTGTAATTTCTACGCTTTTAAGCCCTAGAGAATTTTTTGTTCTTTCAATTGCAATTTCTAAACTATCTGTAATAAAAACTTGAAACTGAATTATCCCGCTATCACTATCGCCATAACATAAGTAATATTCGCTTTGCAAAGCGTTGCTATTGTTACCATTCCAGTTATGCAGGGCATCAATATCTGTGACAATATCGCTGACAATTTCTTTTTGCAAACTAGTGTTTTTTTCACTAGTGCTTGTTTTGTTTGCGGTGTTATCTACCCGCCTCTCAATCCAAAATTCTTTTTTCATAATAAGTGTTTCCTTTTTTGTGCTTTTTGTTTTTTGAAGTTTTGCTTGTGTTTTTTGCAATTATGCTTTTTGTTTTTGTAGTTTTGTGTTTTATTTTTTTGTGCTAGGGTTTAGACAACCCCACAATACGCTAATTTTAACACACCAAAAATACAAACAAAAAACCCTTTCCCGCATTTTTCAACAATTTTTGCTAACTTTTTTTTTGTATGTTGGTGTAGGTGGTTGACTTTTGAATTTAGGTATTATATAATATATAGATAAGTGAGTAAAAAGCCAGACAACTTAATGGGTTCTACACAAAATATGCTTAAGTTTCCAGCAAAGGTATCTTACGGCAGTGCATATTTAGGATACGGAATGGTAGCACAAACCCTAACAACCTTTTTGATGTTTTTTGGAACATCAGTTTTAGGTATTAGGGGAACTCTGATGGGTCTGATGTTTTTTATAATAATAATGTGGGACGCGGTTACAGACCCAATCGTTGGCTATATGTCAGACCACACTAAAAATAGGTTACTAGGGCGTCGCCACTTATATATTCTAACGGGCGTTTTTACAACTGCTATAATAAACATATTTATTTGGAATGTACCAAGCGTAAACTTTAGCGAAATGCAAATGGTTATTTGGCTGTTAATTTGCGTTTGCTTGTTCCAGTTAATGTCTACTGCATATTCTACGCCGCTTTTTGCCCTAGGGGTAGAACTTAGTGGTAACTCGCGCGAGCGCGCCTCAATGGAGAGCGTACGCACAGTTTTCTTTTTAATAGGTATGATAGCCCCCACGGTGTTAATGGGCTTTTTAGCAGCGCCACACACGCACGTAGATTATTACGGCAATGTGGTAGATGGCACGCTTACAGTTTTTCCGTATATAGAACTTGCATATATAGCAGCAACAGTTTCAGTAGCGCTTGGTGTTTTATGCTTTTTTGGAACATACTCTCATATGCCGCGCCTTCAAGCAAAACAGCGTATGGAAGAGATTACAGGCAACAAGGCAGAGAAAAAAACCATAACGGGTATATTTGTAGACTTTGGCAGAACACTTAAAAAGCCAAACCACAGGGCTGTAATAATGGGCTACTCGGCTACACTTATTGCGGCGGCTATACTAACAAGCGTTGGTTTTCATATATTTACTTTTGCATTTCAAATACCAGACTTGATGTTCTTTGTAATGGGTGCGCTGTTTGTAACAACAATATTCTCTCAGCCCGTGTGGGTTTTGGCAGTAAGGCGATGGGAAAAGCGAAGCGTTTTACGTGTTGGTATAATCATATGCTTTATAGGGATTGTGCTTTTTACGTTTGTTTTCTTTGCGCATATGTATGGTATGCTTCCACCGGTTTTAGATGATAGGGGTTGGAACATTGTTTTGTTTTTAGTGCCGGCTATGCTTGTTATAGGTTTTGGTGTTGGCTCTCTTTTTATGGTTCCTAACGCTATGATGGGCGATGTTATTACTTTTGAAAAGGGTGAGACGGGCATAGAAAAAACAGCAACCTATTCAAGTTTTATGACCCTTGCATATAAAGTTGCGCAGAGTGTTGCGGTTTTAATCGTGGGCGTTATGCTAGACTTAATAAGGTTCGATTCGGGTGAGCCGGGTCAGCCGCCGCCCATTCAATCTTTCGGCACGCAAATCGGGCTTGGCTTAATTGCTATAGTTGGTATTACTGTGGTTTTAATTGCGGGGGCAAGGCTTTATGCACAATATACACTAACGCGAAAAGACTTAGAAAAGTTTGAGAGGCAACTTGCCGCACAGTTTTTCTCGGAGGATGGGGATACGATGATAAGTTTATCTAAAATTAAAAATCTAGCAGTAGTTGCGCAGGCAAGGCGTAAAACGGCAGACCAAAACGATAGGGGCGTGCTAGATTTAAAAGACCAATACGCAACCCACTACGCAGTTTTTAGAGACGAAAAAGTACTAGCAAGTGGCAGACTGTTTAAAGAAGGTAACGAGATTATAATAGATTCTGTTTACGTAGTGCCGGAAGAGCGCGATAAAAACTATGATGATATGCTATCGCGCAAACTAATTTCTATAGCAAGCGACCTTGCCTTGCAAGAAGAGATAAGGGCAATTAACAAAGCGTATAAAACAAGGCGCGGTAAAACTAAGCAACAACTAGAAAACGAGAACAAGTTTTTTGTTTCGGTAAACATAAATGGCGAGGCAGAAAACCTAGCACCGCAACAAGACTATTTCAGAAACTTTGGCTTTGCGCTTGTGTCTAACAATAAGTTAAGGGCGCACCACACGCAAGTTCAACTTCAGTCGGCGTGTAAAAAATAGCGTACAGCGAGCAGGGATAAGGGATAAGAGGTGAGTGATAAGTGATAAGGGGTGAGTGTTAGTGGAATGAGCGATAAGGGGTGAGCGATGGGGGTTAGGGAAGTTTGGGGTTTGAGTTAAACATTTGGGAGGTTTTTTATGGGTGAGAATACAACACAAAAGAGTTCTACAATTATGTTTTGGGCGGTTTTGCTAGCGGCTACGCTGTTGGTTATTATAGCCGTGCAAGTTATTATGCGCGTTAATAGAAATACACAGATAAACCAGTTGCAAACGCAGGTGGCGCAGGTTCAAACGCTTAAAGAACAAGAGTATTTTAACGCAGAATTTTTTCAGTCTATAGAATTTATAGAGCAGTTTGCAAGAAGAGAGTTAGGCTTGGTTAACAGGGGAGAGATTGTTAGATAGTTTTAAATGTTAAATTTTAAATGTTAAATGTTTAAACTCATAATATACATAACTTTTGAACGGTCGCAATTTTAAACTCTTTACAATATGCAAAAACGAAATAACTGCCTGCGAAGCAGGTGAAACCATTTAGCATTTAGCATTTAACATTTAACATTAATTAGATTATGAAAAGACGTCCGGATATTTTTGTACATATTTTGTTGCTTCCTTTTGGTTTTATGTTTTGGCTTTTTAGGGGTTTTTTAAGGGGCTTGGGTTTTGCTTTTGTGTCGCCAAAAAATGTAGATTATCTGCATTTTATGGATACGCTAACTGGCGAAGAGTTTGAAGAGTTTTTAGGCGAATTATTTACAGATTATGGCTATAGCGTTTTTTGGATAGGCGGGCAGGGCGACCAAGGGTGCGACTTAATACTAGAAAAAGACGACCTTATTATAGTAGTGCAAGCAAAGCGCTATATGCAGGCGGTAGGCAATACTTCCGTGCAAGAGATTTACGCGGCAAAAGCACACTACGAAGCAGACGAGGCGTGGGTTGTTACAAACAGTTATTTTACAGACTCAGCCAAAGAGTTAGCAGAAAGCACAAATGTATGGCTAGTAGATAGAGACGCGTTGCTTACGCTTATATAAGTGTACAAATTGCAATGTACAAATTACAAATGTTTCAACACATTAATACCAAAACTTTTGAACAATCCGCTATTGAGACTGTCAAAAAGTTTGGACTATTATGAGTATAATATTTGTAATTTATAATTTGTAATTTGTAATTTGAAACTATGAGATATTTAATCGTTGGCTTAGGCAATTATGGGGATAGGTTTAAAAACACATATCATAATGTGGGCTTTATGGTTTTGGACAGGCTTGCCTATGAGTTGGGCTTAAAACTGAAGCGCTCGCGTACGCAGAGCCTTATTGCTAGCGCGGATATTTGTGCGGATAATGGGCTTGTAAGTAAGGTTGGTAAGCCAAAGAAAGTAGCGGGTGGGCTAACAAGTGGTGGGTTTAGAGTGGGTGAAGTGCTTTTTGCATATCCGCAAACTTTTATGAATTTAAGTGGTAGGGCTGTGGAAGCCTTGCTCAGAAAAGAAAAAATCCCGCTACAAAATTTGCTTGTAATATACGACGATATAGATTTAGACGTTGGCAAAATAAGAATAAGAAAAAGCGGCTCTGGCGGCACGCACAATGGTATGCGTTCAATTATATCAGAATTAGGCACAACAGATTTTTCTAGAGTAAGGGTAGGCATAGGCAGACCACCCGGCATACCGCTAGATAGATTTGTACTAAGCCAAATAAAGCCAAATGATATGGCACTACTAGGGGCGGCATACGACACTTGCGTGCAGATAATAAAGGGCTTTGTTAAGGGCGAGACGATAGAGAGTTTAGGCAACAAGTTTAACGGAAAATAGAAATTTTAATGGATACTGAATAAAGAGCGAAAAAGTAAATGGAAAACGACTAGCGAAAAACGAAAAACGTAATAGATACTGAATAAAAGCGAAAAAGAAATGGCGAGCGAAAATACACAACTGCAACCAGATTTGCCTAGTAAAAAAAAGGGCAAACTTCTAACCCCTGCAAGAATAATTGTGCTAGGATATATCACAGTAATACTTGTTGGGGCGTTTTTGCTTTGGTTGCCTGCGGCGCGCCAATCAGACACAAGTGGCAACTTTTTAAACTCTATTTTCGATGCGACGTCGGCTGTTTGCATAACGGGCTTTTTGCTTTACGATATTGCAAACTATTACACAATGTTTGGTCAGATTGTAATACTTGTGCTTATTCAAATTGGCGGGCTGGGCTTTATGAGTATTACGACTTTGATGTTTTTGCTTTTGGGCAGGCGCATATCGCTAAGAGAGCGACTAGTTATGCAAGAGGCGATGAATCAAGATAGTTTCGGCGGTATAATTAGCGTTATAAAGCGCGTAATAATTTTAACCTTTATTGTACAGTTTATAGGCTTTTTGTTTTTGCTTTTTGTATTTGTGCCGGTTGCAGAGTGGCGCGGTGTTTATTACGCTGTGTTTTATAGCGTAGCAGCCTTTTGTAATGCGGGTGTAAGTGTTAGTGGGTTTGCGCTGTCTGAGATTGCCGCATACAGACTTTTAAAAATAATTTTAACGTGCCTTACGCTTTTGGGCGGGCTTGGATACCTTGTAATATTTGATATAGGCAAAAACTGGGTTAGTTGCTTGAGAGAAAAAAGACTATTACCTAGGTGGCGCTATTTAGCCACGCACACAAAAATTGTAATATACGCAAGCGTATTTTTGATAGTAGTGTCTACTTTGACTTTTGTTTTTGCCGAGTATAACTATGCATTCTCTGAAGAGGGGTTTGGCGGAAGTTTGTTGTATAGCGTGTTTTTAAGTATAAACGCACGCTCTAGCGGGTTTGGGTTTGTAGACACTTACGCGTTAAGTGAGGGTAGCCGCCTTATACTAATAGCAAATATGTTTATAGGCGCATCTCCCGCATCTACTGGTGGTGGTATAAAAACCACAACAGCGTTTTTAATATTCGTATACTTTTTGTCTACAATAAGGCTAAGACGTGAAGTTACCGTAAATAAGTCTACCATATCACACCGCCACTTGTCTAAAGCAATTACAATTTTTGTGTTTGCTATTATGCTTTTGTTTGCGGCAACCTTTATACTAACGTGGACAGATGGGCAGTTTTATTTAGGTCAGTTATTTTTTGAAGTAGCATCAGCCCTTGGTACTGTTGGCTTAAGTGTTGGGGTTATATCAGATATATCTAATATAGGCAAAATTTTGTTTATATTTTTAATGCTTATTGGGCGTATTGGCATACTAACTTTTGGAATGTCGTTTTATAATTCAAAGTACGACGACCCAAAAGTTAAGTGGGCAGAAGCAAAAATATTAGTAGGATAATAGAGTGTAAAGTGTAGAGTGTAGAGTGTAGAGTGTAGAGTGTAGAGTGCAGAAGTGCAGAGTGTAAAGTGTAAAGTGTAGAGTGTTTATACTCATAAGCGCCTAAACCTTTTGACAGTCGCAAGTTTCGCCTCTCACGCAATTTGCAAAACAACTTTGCCCGCGCTAGCGGTGCAACCACTTTACACTTTACATTTTACACTTTACACTACATATCTTTACACTACTTACTTTCATAAAAAACACACAGGAGGTTTTACAATGGCACGACCTAAACGATTTGCTATAATAGGGCTTGGAATATTTGGAAGCATTTTATGCCGACAACTATCAAGTCAGGGCAGGTTTGAGATTTTAGCGGTTGATACTAGTGAAGACAAAGTAGAGGCGGTTAAAGAGTTTGTATCATACGGGGCTACGGCAGATGCCACAGATGAAAAGGTTTTTAATGCGCTAGGCATTAAAGATTTTGACGTTTTAGTAGTATGCACAGCATCTAATCTAGAGGCTAGCGTTATGATTTCTTTAATGGCAAAGCAGGCGGGGGTTAAGGTGGTTGCTAAGGCAAAGTCGCTCTCTCACAAAACTGTTTTAGAGCGCATAGGGGTAGACTTAGTAATTATACCAGAACTTGAGATGGGTAAAAAGTTGGCAACGCGCCTTATAAACCCAGATGCTGTAGATGTATTTAGTCTGTTCGAGAACTACAACATAATAGAAGTTATAACGCCGGAAGAATGGGTGGGGCAGAGCATTGCAGAAATTTCGTTTAGAGATGTGTATAACATAACTTTGCTTTTAATAAAAAGGGGCGAGCAGTTTATGCACTATGTTAAGCGAGATACAAAAATAGAAGAGGGCGACTTACTTGTTGTTGGTGGCTCACCACAATACCTAGATAAGTTTATGAACAGGATAAACAAACTGAATGCTTAAAAATGTTTTAGATTTACAAAAACTAGGCGGTGTTTACAAAGAAGTTTATTTGCAGGGTAGTTTAGGTGGCATAAAAAATGCCGAGCCGCGAAACACTACCCTTTTTGGCGTGTCGTTTGCGGGTCGTGCGCATATTTTGGCGTCTCTAGCAAATGGGCTTAGTAAAAGGGTTGTGTACTTAACGGACGAAGTAGACACCAAAAAACTTACAGAGCAGTTTGCGGGGTTTGGGGTAGACACACTACATTTGCAAAACACAGAAGACTGGCTAGTGTATAAAGATTTTGCCTCTAACGCAAGTATGCACGCAAGGCTTAGGGTTTTATATAAGTTGTATACGGGGGATTTTAGCGTGTGCGTTATAGACGCTAAAAGTTTTTTGTCACACTACATCTGCCCAAAGCAGTTGTTTGAAAATGTTTTTGAGTTTAGCGTGGGTGGGCAGTTCGACTTACAAAGTTTGGCGGGTAAGTTTGTAGACTTGGGGTATGAGAGGGTAATGCTGTTAGATAGCATAGGGCAGTTTTCTGTAAGGGGAGATATTGTAGACTTTTTTTGTCCGCTTTATAGCGCGCCGATAAGGGTAGAATTTTTCGGGAACGAAATAGACAAAATAAGTTTTTTCGACTTAAGCACGCAGAGAAGCACAAGTGTTTTGGACAGCGCAAAGGTTATACCTTGCAGTGAGTATATTCAGCAAACTGCCGTTAGTGGCGGTGAGAGTATTAGCAAGGCTTTATCGGGTGAGAAATTTAGCAACTTAGATGCGCTTTTAGATAGACTGCAAAAGGGTGACAATAATGCAAGTTTGGGCATTATAAGAAATTTGTTTGGTAGGGCGAGTATTTTAGATTATATTAGCAAGTGGGATAAGGGCAATGGTGTTGGTGGTGTTGGTGGTGATGTAGGTAATGTAGGTGATGTAGGTGATGTAGGTACGGGTGGCACTATTTTTGCGGTAGATAACCCAAAACTTTTAGGGCAAAAGATAGGGCTTTTAGAGAGTGAACATAAAAATAGGTTTGACAATTTAAGTAAAACATATGAAGTGCCAAAAAGTGCTAAGGACTTATTTTTTACTAGCGATGAGATGTTTGGCTTACTTAAGCCTAAACAAGTTATAGAGTTTGCAAGTGAAAAATATAATACCACATCTAATAGCGCGTTAAAAGGTAATAGCAACGCGCCAAAAGATAATAGCAAGTCGCACAGCGCTTTTATAGTTAAAGAAGCACCGCTTAGAAACTATACGGGCGTTAACGCGGTTAATTTAGCGCCGGATATACTAGCGTGGCAAAAGGCGGGTTATAAGGTTATTTTATGTGCAAACAAACAGCATAATGTAGATGCACTAAGTAATAGTTTACGAGAGAATGATATTGGCGTAAGCACAAATTTAGATGAATTGAATGTAGGTATAGGTGGTAGTCAAAGCGGAAGCCAGAGTGGCAGTCAAAGCCAAAGCCAAAGACAGAGCGGAAGCGTATGTATTATCCCGCACCTTTTACCGGAAGGCTTAATTTTTAAAGATGCAAAAATAGTTATCTTAGGCACAGATAATATAATTACTAGGCTTGCTAGCGTGCCGCCGCCCTCAAACAAAACGGCGCGGAAGCACAAGACAGATGTTTTTGTTAGCCCGCAAGTAAACGACTATGTTGTGCATATCATACACGGCATAGGGCTTTTAGAGGCAATAGAGAAAAAAGAAGTTGGGCGCGTAGTTAAAGACTATTTGCGCATAAAATATAAAAATGGCGATACGCTTTTTGTGCCGGTAGAAAATACGGATATGCTAAGCAGGTATGCAGGCGCAGATGAAGCCCCGGCGCTATCAAAAATGGGCGGGAAAGATTTCGAGCGACTAAAGGCAAAAGCAAAGGCTTATATAAAAAAGTTGTCGTTTAACTTGATGGAACTCTACGCTAAAAGAGATGCGCAAAAGGGCTTTAAGTTTAGTTACGACAACAGTTTAGTGACAGAGTTTGAGAATGCGTTCGAGCATACCCCAACAGACGACCAACTAGCAGCAGTAGGCGAGATTAAAGACGATATGCAAAGCAGTAGAGTAATGGACAGACTGCTTTGTGCAGATGTTGGATACGGGAAAACTGAAGTTGCTTTTAGGGCTGCTTTTAAAGCGATAATGGATGGAAAGCAGGTTGCGCTTTTATGCCCAACAACAATACTTTGTTTGCAACACTACAACACGGCAAAAAATAGATTTGGCGCATTTGGTGTGAGTGTTGCGCACCTATCGCGTTTTAACTCTAAAAAAGCGAACGAAAAAATTGTAGACGACTTAAAAAAGGGTAAGGTAGATTTAGTAATTGGTACGCACAGATTACTTTCTAAAGATGTTCAGTTTTTGGACTTAGGGCTTTTAATTTTAGATGAAGAGCAACGCTTTGGTGTCTCACACAAAGAAAAGCTTAAACTTTTAAAAACGCAAGTAGATACGCTTACGCTAAGCGCAACGCCTATTCCGCGCACGCTTTATATGTCTATGATAGGGGTTAGGGATATAAGCGTGATAGAAACCCCACCTGTTGGCAGACTGCCCACTCAGAGTTATTTGCTAGAGTATAACGAGAGTTTTGTGAGAGATGCGATAGAGCGCGAACTCTCTCGCGATGGGCAGGTATTCGTTTTATATAATAGGGTTTTGGGGATTGAGGCTTTTGCTGGCTCTATTGCAAAGTTAGTGCCGAATGCTCGGGTTGGCATAGCCCACGGGCAGATGGGGGAAGACGCGCTAGAAAAAAACATAACCGACTTTTTTAAAGGGAATACAGATATACTAGTTGCCACAACAGTTATAGAAAACGGCATAGATATAAAGCGGGCAAACACGCTTATAATTGTTAACGCGCAAAGTTTGGGCTTGTCTCAGTTATATCAGTTAAGGGGTAGAATAGGGCGCTCTGACAAGCTCGCCTATTGTTATTTAACTTATCCAAAAGATGTAGTGCTTACAGAGGCTAGCCAAAAAAGGCTTATGGCTGTAACAGAATATAACGAACTTGGAAGCGGGTTTAAAATAGCAATGAAAGACTTAGAAATTAGGGGGGCGGGCAACATACTTGGCGCTCAGCAAAGTGGTCATATACAGCGCATAGGCTACGACTTATACTTTAACTTGTTGCAAGAAGAACTGACTCGTGTGCGCAACCTATCGGGTGGTCTAAGTGGCGAGCCACTAAGTGCAAGCCTTAACGACTTTACAGAGCAAGTAACAGCCACAATGGATATAGAATTAGACGCTAATATTCCAACAGAATATGTGCCAGATGAGGCTCAAAAGATAAGGCTGTTTAAGCGCATAGCAAATGTTGCAAGTATAAAAGAGCGTCGCGAATTAAAGGACGAACTTCAGCATATATACGGCAAACTGCCGCATTCTGTAGATGCTTTAATTATAATTGCCCTACTTAAAAATTTGGCGGCAAAAATAAGCGCATCTAAAATTACTATCAGACAAAACAAATGCCAAATTCAACTATCAAGTGTAAACAACCTTAAAAACGAAGCGCTTTTAGACGCACTTCAAAAGTTTAAAAACACTTGCGCACTAAAACAAGGCAACTTGCCAATAATCTACTTCAACGCAAAAACCACTCAACAAGGCATAAGACAAGTACTAGAATTTTTACTAGAGTTGTAGCGAGTTTGAACTATTAGGAAATTCCGAATAGTTCAAATTGAGCAACCAGCAAGTATAAAGATTGCGAAAATAATTGTAAATTTTGGCTTTGTAGAAAAAAAATTGTTTACAAATAGTTGCATTTTTTTTATGTATGTTGTATAATAAAGGTTATAGGTAATATATAATATACAAACATACATAATTTCTTTAGACAAATTAGTAAGTATTTTAACTTGAAATCTTTGCGGAGGGTTTTTTGGCAGACTTATCAAAAGTCGGTCACCTGAAAAGTTATGGAAAATTTAAGCATAAAAAAATCTAAGATTTTTAGACTATTTGCAACGCTAACGGCGGCAGTAATGTTCGGTGTGTTTTTGGCGGGTTGCGTTTTTATTGTTAGAAACGAGGAAGCCGACTTAAATCAGGTTGTAGCGCGCGTTGGCTATAGGGGTTCTGCGGTTGGTGTTTTTGAGATTACAAAGCGCGAGATGTTAGAAGCCTTTCGCGGACAAGCCGGTCAGAGCCTTATACAGCAAGGCTCTTCAGAGAGAGAGGCTATGGACCAAGTTGTAATTCAACTTGTTAATCAGCAACTTTTTGCGATTAAAGCGCGTCAGACATTTACAATCAGTTTTCGCCAAGGCATAGATGGTCAGCCTAACCTACTTAATTTTACGCACCCAAATTTTGGCGGTAATTATAATTCGCTTGCAGACATACTAAGGCGTGCCGAAGAGAGCGGCACAATCTATTACTACGACCAACAAAACAACAGAAGGTCTAGAGTAGTATTTCAGCACGCGGATGAGAAGTTTTTCTCTATATACGAGATTAACGAGGCAAGAAACGCAATTAACGAAGCGGTAAGGGGGCAGTTAGAGCGCCACCTAGGCGAAGTTAAGGACGACTGGGGAATTGTAGTAGATGAAGTAGAAGACGACGATTTTGCTTTTACGCCGCCGCGCAGGTGGCCTATTAGAGAGACGGGCGTGAGAGAGTTTAACGAGTTTTCTCAGCACGACTTTTTAACTCCTTTCGAACTTCCACCAACAGAGCCTAATACTGAACTTAGGCGTGTTCATAGAGAGGCGGAAAGGCGTTTTGAAAATCAGTTAAACGACATCAACTTAACAATACCGCTACTTTACGAGATGGAACTTCAAACGCGACTTATAAGAAAGTTAGAAGAATATCTTAACATAACAAACGAAGACGAAGCAAACAACCCACATCACATAGACAATTTATTTTGGGATTTAGACACAAAGGTAAGGCAACTTTACACAAACATCTTACAAAGAAATAGAGACCAATTCGGTATTCCGACCGGCGCGGGCGCAGAAGCGATAGGCGCGGCGCAAACTGCTTTTGAGACTGTTTTTAGCGCTGGCGAAGATATTATACTTTACTATCCATTTGGTGGCTACTTTTATGTTAATCACGTTCTGATAATGTTTACGGACGCTCAGAACGCAGAAATAGCAAGGCTAAGGGACTTAGGCGTTATCGTTACGGACGCACATTACAGACAATGGAGGCAAGCACAGGCTAACAATATTTGGGCGCGCCCGCGTGTAAATGGCTTAGAATTAACTCAAGCACTACCAGCCCCGCGTGTTACGGAAGAGATTTTTAACACGATGAATTGGATGGTAAATGATGCAAATCAGACAGTACCTAGGGTTTCTAGGCGTGATAGGCAAGATGCTTTCTTAGACTTAATGCATAGGTGGAATCAAGACGAGGGTATGTTTAACTCCCCCCGCGGTTATGCGATGTTCCCAGAAGATAGGGCGGCGGGGCTAAATTGGTACCCAACCTTTTCGGAGGGCGCGTGGAGAGCAAGCAGAACGGGCGGTTTGTACGGACCGGTAATTTCTCAGTTTGGTTTGCACTATATATTTGTTAGTGAGAGTTTTGGCGCGGGTCAGATTCTTACGCTGGAATGTCAGTATGGGTTTAGAATGAGGCGCGACCCGGTGCGTGTTCAAGCGCGCGTAGAAGACCCAACAGACCCAAACTACGACAGACCAATTTACGTAATGAGAGATGCGCAGGGTAATGTAATACAGATTGTGGGCGTAGATAATGTTCCGGTGCCAGCAGGTGCAAGACCATTAATGATAGTGCAAAGAGATGAAAGAGGTAATACTGTGCTAAGCCCGTGGAGGCTTCAAACAGTTTACGATGTGCTAAAAGACAGAGTATTACAACAGCACGCAACAGATAGGTTCGCAATTTTCCAAAACCAAATAGCAATACATCTAGACGATTTTGGCGGGGGCGAGCGCATTACAGCAAACATAAATTCGGCAGAGTTAGCGGGCATACCACATATCCCGGTAAGGCGATATAATAGGGTGATTAGGCAGTACTTCAATGACTGGATTTAAGGGAATTGGGGGATTAAAGGCGTATATGCGGCGCAATACTTTGTCAGTCTTTACGTTTTGCTCAGTTACGTACCGAGTGGTACGCGCCTTCGCAAAGCCGCAGACTTCCGCGTCTTGCTTGCATCTACACCTTTAATCGCTGTAGAGAAAAAGAGTATGAAATGCAATACTTTTTCGCTAATAAAATTTTAACACAATTTAGAATTAAAGCCCGCTGGTTATGCGGGCTTTTTTGAAAGGAATATAGATTTTTATATGGGTAACAAAAAAGATGTTGCAATAAAGGCTAAGCAAAAAAAACAATTTGATATACGTGGGGCTTTTAAGAAGCCGGCGCTGGCGGCACTTGCGGGGGTGTCTGATGTGGCGTTTAGAGAGTTGTGCAAGGGTTTTGGGGCTGGTGTTACGTTTAGTGAGATGGTAAGCGCTAAGGCTGTTTGGTATGGCTATAAAAGTGGTAAGCATTTTAAAACGCTAGACTTGTTAAAAACTTCGGATACGGAAGATATTAAAGGGGTGCAGATTTTCGGCTCAGATGCGGATATTATTAGTGAGATTGTAGGCTACGATATTTTTGACAAGTACGATATTATAGATGTTAATATGGGTTGCCCTATGCCAAAAATTGTTAATAACGGAGATGGCGGCGCGCTTATAAAAAAAGAGAATTGGGACAAAGCCAAAAACATTCTAACACGGCTTGTTAAGGCAACTAAAAAGCCGGTCACAATAAAAACAAGGGCGGGCTTTAATAGCAATACGGCAGTAGAATTTGCTAAAATGGCGAGAGACTGTGGCATAGCGGCAATAAGCGTACACCCGCGTACAGTACAGCAGTTATACAAAGGGCGGGCAGATTGGGGTGTAATTAAAGCCGTTAAAGCGACACTAGACATACCAGTTTTTGCAAGGGGCGATATATTCAGCGCACAAGCGTACTTCGATGTTTTAGACCAAACGGGCGCAGACGGCGCATTTATAGCAAGGGGCAGTTTTGGCAACCCGTTTATATTTGCTGAAATTTCAGCAGTTCAGAATTGTTCACCTACAAACAACTCACCTTTCGCGACCAAAATAAAAGACAGCCCAAACCCCACTAAAAAAGAAACATCACCTAAACTTTTAAAAGACAACCCAGTCCCCGCTACACTTTTAAAAGACACAATTTTGCAACACATAGATTTAAGCCTAAAGCATTTTGGCGAGCGCTACACAGTACTCACAATGCGAAAACACATACTTTGGTATTTCGCAAAAGCAAGCCTACCCAAAAAACTAAAAGCCCAAGCAACCACCCTAAACTGCACAAACCAACTAAAAGACTTTATAGTGTCTACTCTTTAGTTTTGTAGACCATTTTTGATAGGAAGTTGCCTAGGGGAAGTGCTTCAAGTTCGTCTTTTGTGAAGCACTTTGAGAATAGAATTAGTGCGGCGTAGGTGGCTATGCCTAGCATTAGGCTTGTTACTGTTGAGATAATGGCTATAAGGGTTGCGTGAGATGTTATATGCTCTAGCGAGAATGTTAAAAGGCGCGGCAGGTAAATAATAATTAGTGCAAGTGGGATAATGCTAGCAACTGTTTTTAGTGCTAGCATTTTATTTTTAAAGTAAAAGCCAGTATAGCGGCGTAGCATAAACAAGCAGATTATACAACTTATGGCAAGGGATATTGCGGTTGAAATGCTTGCGCCAAAAATGTGAATGGTTGGTATTCGTAAAAGAATAATTGTGAGAATAACCTTTATTACAAGCCCTATGCTAAGCGCGATAAGTGGTGTGTAGGGGCGATTGATGCCTTGCAAAACGGCTACAAAAACTTGAAGCAAAGCCATATAAAAAAGCGTTTTGCTTGATACGCGAAGTAGGGCAATTGCTAGAAGTTGTTCCTCTGATGTTAGTTTAGAGTAGGTGAGTTCTACAATGTTTTGGGCGGCAAACGTAAACACAACAAACATCGGAAGCGCAAGTAAAAAGGCAATTTTTACAGCGGTTGTTATTTTTTCGTTGGCTTGCTCTTTTTTGTTAAGTGTAAGGGCGGCGGCAATTGCAGGAACAACTGACACGGCAATTGCAAGCGTGACTACTGTTGGGAAAGATATAAGGCTAGATACACCGCCGGCAAACACACCATATGCTTTGGTGGCGGTTGAGACTGTATAGCCTTGGCGCGTAAGTGTGTTTACAATAAGTATGCTGTCTACAAACTGTGTAAGTGGCAGTATTATAGCGCCTAGGGTTATAGGAAGCGCAAGGCGCAAAACGCGCTTGTAGCAAGTAAAATAGCGCTGTCGGTTTTCTTTTTTTGCACAACTTGTTGTTGGTTCTGCGTTACAGTTTGTTGCTGTTGTTTTTGCTGTTGTTGGTACTACGTTGCAATTTTTACTGTTATCTATTTTTGCTATTTCGTGCTTACCATTAGCTTTTTGTTTGGCACTATTTTGTTTGGCACTCAGTAGCCTTTGTGTTTTAGGCGTTAAGTTACGCTTTTTTTTGTATACTATTATCCACACCTGCAAAAACACAAACGCCAAAACTTCGCTTATTGTAACGGCCGCCACAGCCCCAAACGCAGCCCACATAACGCCATAAGGCAACAAAATTATTGCAAGCGTAAGCCCGGCGGCAATCTTAAAAAACTGCTCTATAATTTGTGATAGGGCAGTAGGCAACATCTTTTGTCTGCCCTGAAAATATCCGCGTATGCTAGATATTATAGCAACAAGCAAAACTGAGGGCGCTATTGCCATAAACAAAAGTGCAATATCAGAGTTGCCCTGAATGGCGGCTAAACTTTTCGCAAACACAAACAAAATTATACTGCCAACCGCCCCAAGCGCATATAGTAAATAACGCGTACAGCGGTATACAAAGGTGCATTCTTCTTCGTTGCCTATGGCGTAACTCTCAGCCACAAACTTAGATATAGCAACGGGCAAGCCCGCGCTAGATACAATAAGTATAAGTGAAAAAACGGGATAAACCAACTGATAAAGTCCAATACCCTCAGCACCAATAATGTTGGTTAGTGGTATTCTGTAAGCGCCCCCCAAAAGTTTTACAACCATACCTGCAATTGTTAAAACGGAAGCACCTTTTAAAAAGTCTTTCTTTGCGGTGTCTGTTGTAACTTCCATAACACTTGCGGCATTAATGCTGTTTTCTGTTGAAATATTCGTTTCGCCCTTCATAAATTTAGTATGGCTCAACACTTTACTTTATATTATTTTTTTGATATAATAAATTTGTATGGTAACATTAAAACAATTAGATGTTAAAAATAAACTTGTGTTTTTGCGCCTAGATTTAAACATTGTGCAAGATAGTGAAGGCAACATAACGGACGCAAGGCGCATAGATGAGAGCCTGCCAACAATAGAGTATTTGCTTGCAAATGGGGCTAGGCTTGTTATATGCTCTCACCTAGGGCGACCTAAGGGTAAGGATAACAGATATTCGCTTTATAAGGTGTTTTTGTATATACAAGATGCGCTTGATGGTGAGCGTAAAAAGTCTAAAAAAGCAACTTCTGTATACGCGCAACCCACACAAAATTCTTACTCGGGCTATAACGTACAGTTTGTAGACGATTGTTATGGCGAGGCGGTAGACAAAGCAAAAAAACAATTGCAAAGTGGCGAGGCTTTAGTTTTAGAGAATGTACGCTTTTACGAAAGGGAGACAGAGGCGTGTCCTACCTTTGCAAAAGAGTTAGCAAAAGATATAGAAATTTACGTAAACGATGCTTTCGGCACATCTCACAGAGCGCACGCAAGCACAGCCATAATGGTTGGCTATGTTAAAGAAAACGCGCAATTAAAGGCAGAGCAAGCAGACATAGAACACGTTGCGGGTATAGGCTTTTTGATAGAGCGTGAGTTAGCCATACTAAACCATTTGCGTAAAAGCCCAAAAAAGCCCTTTGTGGTTGTTTTGGGTGGCAGTAAGGTGTCTGATAAGATAGGTGTTATTAATGCGCTGTTAGATACGGCAGACACGCTTTTAATTGGTGGCGCTATGGCGTTCACATTTTTAAAGGCGCGGGGCGCGGGTATTGGCAAATCTAAAGTAGAAAACGATAAGTTAGAACTAGCAAGCAGTCTACTTGAAAAAGCAGAGCAAAAGGGTGTTAATATAGTTTTGCCGGTAGATTTTGTGTGCGCTGTAGAGTTTAATAAAAATGCAAAGGCAAAAACATTTGAACTTAAGGCAGGCATTCCGCCAGAGTATATGGGGCTTGATATTGGCAAAAAAACAGTAAAGCTTTTTAAAACCCACATCAAAAATGCAAACACAGTATTTTGGAATGGTCCGATGGGCGTATTCGAGATTAAACAATTTGCAAACGGCACAAAACAAATAGCAAAAGCGCTAGCCAAACTAAAGGGCAAGAAAGCAACTTTCAAAGGGGCAAGTGTAAATGTGGCAAATGCTAACGCAAACGGCAAGGGCGCAACCAACACCAAACAGTTTACAACAAAAAAAGTAATAGTAGGCGGTGGTGATTCTGCCGCAGCAGTAACAAAATTTAAACTAGACAATTACTTCTATCACATATCAACAGGCGGTGGCGCAAGCCTAGAATACCTAGAGGGCAAAGAACTACCCGGCTTCGCCGCGCTAAAATAATTTTAAATTTAAAAATGTAATATAAACTACCCACATTTCAAAAAGTTTTGAAAGGGGTTTGGGGAAAACTTTTTCAAAAGTTTTCCCCAACAGGAGAACAACATTATGAAACAAAAATACCTTATTCTTAATTGGAAAAGCAAAGTTACTTACGACACGGCTTTAAATTTGTTAGATGCCGTAAAAACTATGGCAGACGCTAATGCTAAAATTGTTGTGTGTCCGCCTTATCCCATTTTGAAAGACGCTATAGAGTGGTTTAAAGGCACGGACATAGAAGTTGGCGTGCAAGATGTGTCGGCGCTCCCGGTTGGTGCGCACACGGGCGAAGTAAGTGCAGAACTTTTGGCAAGTATGGGCGTTAAGTATGCAATTATTGGTCACTCTGAAGTTAGGGCGCGCCACAAACTTAAAAACGCAGATGTTAAAGAAAAAATTCTAGCTGCACAAAAGGCGGGGCTTATAGCAATACTTTGTATTGGCGAAGATGAAAAGGCATACAAAACTAACAAAACAAATGCCGTACTTAAAAAGCAACTAGAAGAGTGCATAGATGAGAGAGTAGCGGGCGAGACGCTTGTTGTTGCGTACGAGCCTATATGGGCAATAGGCACGGGTCACGCGGCTACGCCAATAGTTGCAAGCGATGTTATAGCCCACATAAAGTGCATAACAGACGATATGTATCCGTTTGTAGTAGTGCCAGTAATTTACGGCGGAAGCATTAAAGCAAACAACATAGCAGACTTCATACGCGTAGCAAACATAGACGGCGCACTAGTAGGCGGCGCCTCAGTAGACCCAGACGAAGTGTTAAAGATATTAGGGGTTATCGAGAAGAAAAGTTAAAAAAGCGCTATGTGCGGCGCAATACTTCGTCGAGCGTTACGGTTTTCTGCGGTCACGTACAATTAGTACGCTCCCTTGAAAATCCGCCACTCTCCTTGTCTTGCCTTGCACCTAGCACTTTTTTACTCGGTTGCGCATAGAGCTTTTTTGGCTCATTGGTAAAAGTGGTATTTAAAAAAGTTGACTTCTTAGTCTCTCGCTTGAGGCTCGGTTTTCTTGTACGAGGAAACTATATTTCTTAGGTCATAAAAAAATTGCTCACAATGTTTTTTTGGTGGGCAATTTTTTTTGTGTTTTGGGAATACTAGGTGAATGGGTAAGTTGAAGGGTTTTTTAAGTTCGGCGGGTGTGTTTAAGCACATAGTTACTTGGCTTTTGATTGTAGGGCTTAGTGTTGTTAGTATTGTTGTGGTTTATTATATTTTTTATGGGCTTGCGCTGGGGTTGCCGGCAGAGCAGTTTTTGGTTTTTACGGGCGCTTGCGTTGGCGGGGCTGCTACATTTGGCGGAGTGTATTTTACGCATAAGGTGCAAGCCAAGGGTCAAAAAGATGAATTTAAAGCAATGCACGAGCGACTTAAAAAAGAAAAGTGGCTAGAAAAACTAGAGAGCATAGTGTGGGACACGCTGGATTATTTGTGTGTATCTAAAGCAAGCAACAAAACCATAGAACAGCGCACGCGTATTTATTACGCTATTAACAACAAACTAAAACTATTTTTTGGCACGGACTATATTTTAAAACACGGCAACTCTCAAAACACATACAAAAACCACACAAATCAAAATAGCCCGCCAAATGTTTTTTTTACTAACTTAAACACGCTTACAAAGTTATACTTACAAAGCGGGGGAGAGCGCGATATTATGTTTGAAGAATATATAAGGCTTTATAACAATTTTATAGACATAGCCCACAATTTTTTAGAGTATCATAAAGATAAAGCGTTAGATGACATAAGTTTAGAGCCTAACTAGGCACTCGACTTTTTTTAAGAAATTTTGCTATACGCTTTACATTTTTATCAGTTTGTGATATTATATAGAGATTGACAATGTGAATATTATGGGTAATTGCAAATTATTTAAGCGATAGCGGTGCAACAATTATTCATTATTAATTATTCATTATTCATTCGCTTGCCTAGCAAGCGTGTTGGAGAATAAATGAGAAGAGGCGTATTAAGATTTATATTTATAGTAGGTAGCGTAGTATTAATTATATACTTGCTGTCTGTATTATTTAGCCCAAGTGGCAACAACGAAATTTCTTACTCAGAGTTTCAAAACCAAATTAAAAGCGGAAGCGTAAAAAGGGTTAACGTAGCGGCAGAGCGCACGACCATAGTCTTTTTAGATTCTAACAGAGACAACGCAGTTGTTATCGTAAACAGAATTATTATAAGAGACCGCCTAGATTGGTTTGCAAGCGAGTACGATTGGTACGGCGACACATACAACGTAGCAGAGACAAATTTTGCCAACCTAGAAATCTACTTTATAGACCCAACTCAAAACAGTTGGTTTTGGAATATTTTCCCGTTGCTTTTAGCCGTGTTGTTTTTTATAATCATTTTTGTAATTATAAGAAATATGCACGCGGGCGGGGGCAGAGCGATGTCGTTCGGGCGCACTAAGGCGCGCCAAGTAGACACAACAAAAGTTAGGTTTACAGACGTAGCGGGCGCAGATGAAGAGAAGGAAGAGCTTAAAGAGATTGTAGACTTTTTAAAAGTTCCGCAACGTTTTTTAAACGTGGGCGCTAGAATTCCGAAAGGGGTTTTACTTGTCGGTCCGCCGGGTACTGGTAAAACATTACTAGCAAAAGCGGTTGCGGGCGAGGCAAGCGTGCCGTTTTTCACAATAAGTGGCTCAGACTTCGTAGAGATGTTTGTTGGTGTTGGTGCGTCTAGAGTACGCGACTTATTCGAGCAAGCAAAAAAGAATGTTCCGTGCATTATATTTATAGATGAGATAGACGCGGTTGGTAGACAGCGCGGTACGGGTATGGGTGGCGGACACGATGAGAGAGAGCAAACCCTAAACCAATTACTAGTACAAATGGACGGCTTCGAGACAAACGAGGGCATAATAGTTTTAGCGGCAACAAACAGAAGCGATGTATTAGACCCAGCGCTTTTGCGCCCGGGCAGATTCGACAGACAAGTTTACGTTCACAAGCCAGATGTTAAGGGCAGAGAGGCTATAATAAAGGTTCACGCAAGAAATAAGCCACTAGACCCAACGGTAGACTTCCGCCAGCTTGCAAGGCTTACGGCGGGTTTTGCGGGCGCTGATATAGAAAACCTTTTAAACGAAGCGGCAATTTTTGCGGCGCGTTCAGAGCGTGCTACAATCACAATGGAAGATATCACAGATGCAGTAGGCAAGGTGTTAATGGGACCAAAAAAGAAGTCTCGCGTTATAACAGAGCAAGACAAGCGCGTAACGGCGTTCCACGAGGCAGGTCACGCGATTGTTGGTATGAGTGTAGAGTATGGCGACCCGGTTCACGAGATAAGCATAATTCCGCGCGGTATGGCGGCAGGCTATGCGATGTTCAGACCAGAGGGCGATGATATGCATATGTCTAAAAACAAACTTAACGATATGCTAGCAATGACGCTTGGCGGGCGCGTGGCAGAAGAAATTGTTATAAAAGATGTGACCACGGGGGCTGTAAGTGATATTCAGCGTGCTACGCAAATTGCTAAGTCTATGGTAACGGAATGGGGTATGTCAGACATTATAGGACCTATGAGTTTAAACAGCGGGCAAGAGGTTTTCTTAGGTCGCGACTTTGTTTCAGGCAATGGTATGAGTGAGCATTTAAGCGGCATTGTAGATAAAGAGGTTAAGGCAATACTACTAGCGGCGCACAAAAGGGCAACAGAAATTCTTACTAAAAAGCGTAAGATAATGGACAATATGGCGCGCGTACTGGTTGAAAAAGAGACAATTTTCCAAGAAGAAATTCAACTTTTAATGGATGGCAAAACGCACACAGAGGTTATAGAATTTATAGAGCAAAGAGAAAGAGAGTACAGAATAAGAGACGAAGAGAGAAGGCGCGAAGACGAACATAGAAGAATGCTAGAGCAACAAAGGCTTCAGCAAATGGGCGGTCAAATGCCGTGGGAGTTTGGCGGCGGACAAGGCGGCGGCTTCCCACCACCACCAAATAATAACATTAACAATAGTGGTAACAATCACCAAGGGCAGTTCCCGCCTTACAACAATACAAATCAAGGACAGTTCCCACCATATAATAATAATCAGGGCAATCAAAATTACGGCAATCAACCACACAATAATCAGTACCCACCGCACTTTAACCCTAATGCGCAAAACTGGTTTAACGAGCAACAGCAAAACAATAATTTCGGGCAACAACAAGCAGACCAACAAAGCCAACAAGTAGGGCAACAAAATAATGTGGGAGAGCAGGCTCAGCACCAAGTACAGCAACAACCAGACCAAAGCGTACAGCAGGTAGACCAGCAAGTACAGCAAACAGACCAGAACGCGAGCCAGCAAGCAGACCATCAAAGCGTAAATCAAAACACAGAGCAAGAAAGTCAGCCAAAGCAAAAAAAGAAGACTACCACAAAAAAAGATGGCTCAGCAACCAAAGGCGCTAAAGATGCTACAAACAAAACCAAAGTAACAGTAAAAATAAAAAAATCGGACGAAAAAAAGTCAGACAAAAACGAAGACGACAAAGGCGAGACTAACCAATAGGTTTTTGTACTATCAAAATTTCTACAAAAAAGTAGTGAAAAACAGTTGACAAATTTTTAGTTTTGTACTAAAATGCATAGTGTTAGATGTGTGCATATCTAAAATTTCACATATTAAGCAGATAGCAAAGCACTATGCGGGATAGAGGAATTATGTCTAAAGAAGACAAAAAGGCATTAAAAGAAAAAGCAAAGCAAGAAAAAAAGGCAGAAAAAATTGCCAAAAAAGAAAGCAAAAAGGCAGCAGCAACTAAAACTAAGGTTGTAGATAAAGTAGCACCTACAAGCGCAGAAAAAGCACCAGCGCCAAAAGTAGCAACACCAAAGGCAACTACAGCAGTAAAGGCAACAACTACAGCAAAAGTAGTAACGGCAAAAGCATCAGCAACCCCTGCCTCAAAAGCACCTACGGTAAAACCAACAGAAAAGGCAACTACTACAACAGCAAAGCCTACGGCAAAGGCGGTTGCAACAACAGCAAAACCTACAACTAAGGCATCTGCTGTAAAGCCTACAACTAAAGTAGCACCTAAGGTAGCACCGCAAGATGCTAAGCAAAAAGATGCTAAAAAAGATACAAAGCCAAAAGAGTTTGTAAAATGCCCAAGGTGCGACTTAAATTATATGGTTAAAGGGCAAGGAAAGGTTTGCGCTGTTTGCGTTGCTCAAACTTCCGGTCCGCTAGGGTTAGAAGAAGAAGAAAAGGTGCTTTGCGGCGTTTGTAAGCGTGGCTTTATGGCACCAGAAGAAGAGATGTGTACAAAGTGCGACCAGCGCGCGCGCGAAAAAGCAGAACTTTTAAAAAGGCAAGAAGAAGAAGATGACGAATGGCGCAGATATCTAGACGACGACCAACTTCCAGAAGAAGAAGATGACGAAGAAATCTTACTGCTATCTCAAATTGAAGAAGAAGAGGAAGAAGAAGAGGAAGAAGAATTAATTTACGTACACGAAGATGAAGACGATTTCGAATACCTAGATGACGACGAAATAGAAGCCCTAGCCGGCGCAGACGACGACGAAGATGAAGAAGACGACGATGACGACGACTTTTAAAACAAAGCAAATCAAAAAAGACAGTTCGTAATTGAACTGTCTTTTAAATTTTTTATAAGTGGCATTTAAGCAGATTCTACTATTCGCCACCGCCGCGACGCCGAGGGATTTCTTTCCAAAAAGCACCCCTTGTGCCTGGTGTACCCTCTGTAGGAAACGCCCAACCTGTTACGTCACCGCTGACAGGATTTGTCAACTCTCGCACTTGCGCTTGTTGACCAGCGCTTAAGCCTTCAAAGCGCTGCAGAGCATCACCTTTATCAGTAACTTTTTCCATACCAGGTGCTGTCCCGCCAAATGATGCTCCTGCAAGTGGCAGCAACATAAGTCCAGCAAGGACAGCCTTTCCCCCATTTCCGCTCATAAAATTCATAAACCCAGAGCCACCATCTATGTTGGCCATATACTCTTTTTCCATTTCTTCACCAGTTGTTGGTAAAATTAATTTTGTTTTTTCCATAATATCCCCCTTTTGTATATTCGTTATTTGTATTTTTAACCTAAACGCACAAAGTGTGCTTCAAATCAAGTAAGGTAAACCGCTTTAAAAGAGCGGTTTCGTTAATTATTACATATATATTAACATAAATTTAATAAAAAAGCAAGCGTTTTAACAAACTTTTTTAAATTTTAAGTTTTAATTTTGCCACAAACAATTGTGTTTAATTTTACCTATAAAAGTTTGTTGTTAATATTTGTTAAAAGTTTGTTCATATGCTTGACTTTTTTTTTTTTGATAAAATATACTTATACACTTTAACAGAAAGTTAATATGTTGGGCGTGTTTAAGTGGGTAAAAATTAATAAAATATTAAAATCAAAATAAAATGTCACATAGGGTGGCTAAACTGTCACCCTGAACGTAGTGAAGGGTCTAGCGAAGCGGAATTCGGCTTCGCCTAGATACTTCGCTCACGCTCAGTATGACATTTAAAGGGGGAATTTTTATGGGAAAAGAAGTTTTTGGAAAGGCTGGTAAGTCTAAAAGGTTTGCTAGGCTTATAAGTTTGGCTTTAGGGCTAACTTTTTTAGTTGGGGGCATATTAACCACAGCACATTTTGTGGGTGGTGGTGATAACAAAAGCCAAGAATATGCTTACGCTGGTGTAGCGGGGCGTACGCCGGGGGATTTAAGAATAAATGGCACTACTTTAACTTGGCGGTTTCACCATAATAATGCAGATTATGGTCCGAATAGGTGGCATAATCACCCTGGTCCATCACGTTGGAACAGCAATCGATGGATACGGAGAGCAGATGGTAGACCTGCTGGGAGTGCTTATTTAAGCTGGACAAATGTCGAAATTCTTAGGAATGGTTCGGTAGTGCATACGTTGAATTGGGCGAATACAAATAGATGTTGCTGTACTGGAATTACACGTCCAGCAAATACTATTAATATGAATAGTATAGCAGCGTTGACGGCGGTGGGTAGCCATAATATAACAATAAGGACAAATTGGAGAGCATATAGACATTGGTGTTGTTGTGGGGCTAGTGGAACCTTTCGCTATAATGTGTCGTACACTTCCGCGGCTATAAATCGTACAGTTACTGGTACATTAGGTGTGCCGGGCAATGTGCGTATGGATGGGAATACGCTTAGGTGGAATGCGGTTGGAAGTGCGAATGGATATAGGGTTTATCGTGGTGGTGTGCATATATCTAATCCGGGGAATGTGACTAGTTTAGATTTGTATGCGCATATGGCTTCTAATCCTACGGATATACCTGTTGGCTCGTTACATAATTTTACTGTTAGGGCGACTAGCACGGCGAGTTATTGGAACACGTCTGGTCATAGCGCTGGTGTTAACTGGGGGCGTTTGGCGAATCCTACGCCTAGCCTTAGTGGCACAAGCCTATTGTGGAACTCTGTTACTGGCGCGACGCAGTATTTAATTAGGTTGGGGGATAGCGTTATACATACAATTGATGCGGTCGCGGTTAGGGATAGCGGAGTGTCTAGTTACAACCTTATGCACATCGGCAATGCTCTATTACCATTAGGTTATCATAACAACATAAACATAGTGGCTATAAGTAGCGCAAGTTATTGGTATACTTCGGTGGCTAGTGAGTATATCTCGTGGACGCGTTTTGCGGGGCTTTGTGTTGCGACTGATGTTGCTATTAATGGTAGTATTTTGAACTGGGGCATTGGTGAGTATACGCTAGAGTTTATAGACTATTTTCATATAATGCTTGGCGATATGGTTATTGCGAGTGTTGGGCGTGACACACGGGCATTCGATTTAGCAAGTATGCCTGAAGGGCGCAATGCTGGCAGAGATTTTGGTGTTGCTGGAAGTTTGGGTGTTATGCAAGCGGGTATGCACGATATAAGTATAATCTCGGCATCTAATTTGCCTGAGTGGGACGATACGGAAGCATCTAAGGTGGTGAATTTTTATCGCGCGGCTCGTGTAGATAGTATTAGTATAAGTGGTAACCCTAATTTGATTGTGAGTTGGCCTCGCCCTGATGGTGTGAATGGTATGCCTAGTAGCGAGTTGGTGGCGAGCGTGGTTGGGCTTTATGGCTCTGATAAGTCTATTTTGTGGCACAGTTCTAACCCTGACATTGTTAGTGTAGATGCTGGAAGTGGTTTTATAAGGGCTTCGTGGCCTAGCGGGCTTACTATGTGGGAGTTGGCTGTTAGAAACCACAACACGTTTACTGTTATAACGGCGCGCTCTGTTTTGGACAATAGTGTTATTGCGCAAATGCAAGTGTTGGTAGTATTTGAGACACCACCTGTGCCGATTGTTGTTGGTGTAAGTGTAAGTGGTGGTTTGCGTGAGTTAGAGATTGCGGCGTGTGGGACTAAGTTATCTAATGCTTTTGGCGGTGGCTCTTTAGTGGGCGCGACACAGTTTGTAGCAAGCGCATATGGCTACAATTTGGCGGGCGCGGATAACCATTTCACGTGGGCTTCCAGCAACGAGAGTGTTGCTACGATAGATGCGGAAGGTAGGCTTACAGTTAGGGGCGCGGGTATTACGCGCATAACTGCTACTAGCGCTATTGGTAATGTTCCGTATAGTTTTGATGTTGTGGTAATACGCGGGGCGGTAGCGACTGTTGTGAGTATTTTTTGCGATAGAGATAACTCTGTAGAGCGTAGGCTAAGTGTTGTTGCGGGCGAGTATTACGGCTTTGTAGACTTAAGGGCTGTGATTGAGGGGCATAACTTGACAAGCCAGTTGGTTACGTGGACAAGTTCTTGCGGGGCGACTTTGGGCAACCCGAGCGAGTTTTTAAGTTTTAGTTTAGTTGCGAGCGAGAGTGGCGAGCCTATGCTAAGGGTAACTGGTCTTGCGCAGGCTGGTCCGTTACTGATAACGGCAACGCCGGTGCATTCTACTGGCGCTGTGGGTACTTTCAGAATTTTTGTAGACGCTCTGGTTAATGCAGAAGTGACTAATGTTAGTATCGCAACACCGGCGACAAACGCGTTGGTAATTCCACTTAACAGACCACTACTTGCAACAGACCTACCGATTGTGCAACTAACTGCAAGCCTTACTGGCGTTGGTGGTGCGGCTGGAACAAATGTTGTGTGGACGTCTAGTTGTGGCGCGAGAGCGGGCTTGGGGCTTGAGAATATTCAAGGTCAGTTTGTGGCTTTCGTACTAAGTTTAAGCAACCCAAATATTGTAACTGTTGTTGCGCTAGATAGAGGTCAGGCGTGGTTCGCAGAGCAGGTTACAATCACAGCGACATCAGTAGTTACGCCGAGTGTGTATGCTTCGCGCGAGTTTACAGTAGAACAAGCGGCGGTTAAGGGCATAAGCACTACGACTGCAATCGGCGGACAGACACACGGCTTTATGATGATTCCGTACGGGTACACAGATGTTAACGCACGCGGCACGCTAGACTTACGCGCTGTAGTAAGCGTTTCTCACTCATCAGTTTCGCACGAAGTTATCTGGTTTGCTTGCACGCCAAACGTAGTAATTTTCGACAACAAACATCAGATTGCACAAGGCGGCACGCATTCTGGGGCTTTCATAAGCGCTGTAACGCTTAGACCACTTGCTGCGGGGGTTATCACCATTTGGGCAGAGGGCGCTCTGTGCGGCACGCCATCAAACAAATTTACGCTTGAGATTATTGACGAATGCAGAACTTCTGTGCGCATTATCGGACCAGTTGCGGGCGTGTTCGAGTATCAAATGAACATCAGATTACCGCGTCCAGACGCTATAGAATTGCCAATTGTGCAACTTGGCGCAAGCGTTGGTGGCTCTTTCGCAAGGGCTAGCGCACTTGTATGGACAAGCAGTTGTGGCGGTGAGGTAGTAGAGTTTTTAGGCGCAAAGGCGGGCAACATCGTAATGCTTAGAGCGGTAGGCGCTGGCATAGCAACAATCACAGCAACTCACCCAACAGACCACTTCGTAGGCACATTCACAGTAGTAGTAGACCAAGCAAGCCTAAACAGCATAGAGATTTTAGGTGACAGCGTAGTTCAAAACGAAATCGCAATGCTAATTCCACTAGTATACGAGAACGGCATCTACACACTATCCAGCATAACAAACCGCCAATCGCTAGAGTTAAGCCTTAACGTAATCACCCACGGCGAAGTATCAACAGACTTCGTGTGGACTTCAAGTGACCCAAGTGTTATCCGCATAAACGGCACAGGCAATGGCGATAGCGAGTACGAAAACGGCGACAATGGCTTTAGCAAAATCACAGACAGAAACGGCAATGTAGCCGTACTGCCATACGGCGTAGGCACAGCAACAATACGTGCGGTGTCCACAATCGATAGCAACTTCTACACCGAGTTCACAATATTCGTAACCCGCGGCACAGCATCGTGTAGTATCCAAGACGGCATACTAGACCTACCAACAATAGAAGAAGGCTACGTACGCATAATACTAGTATGCGAACACTACTTCGGACAGGCACGTATGAGCCACACGGATATGAGCCTAGAGTACGCCCAAAACTTCGAATTGCCTACGCTAGAGATAAACATAACTGGCGCAATCTTTTTCGGCTGGAGTCTTTCACGTGGCGGTGCAATTTTAGAGACCTTACCAATATACTTGCTAGACATTGAGTATGGTTTAGACACTCTACTTATTTTCGCAGTATGGTACATACCTTACGTGCCAACCGACAACAACGGCTCTAACCTAGCACGCAACATAATAATCGGCACACTATCAGTAGCAGGCGTAGGTGCTGCGGGAACAGCAGGCTACATAGCACAATCTAAAATCCGCGCACGCAGAAAAGAAAATATCGATGAGTGGGGAATGGACTAATTATCAGGTATCAAGTAACAAGTAACAAGTAACAAGTGTTACACCCGCTGTCGCGGGGAAAGATTTAGTGCGGCTTTTGCCTAGATTCTTCGCTTCGCTCAGAATGACACTATAAAACAAAACTCTAACTGTTCAAACGTAAGGGCATTAAATGTGTGTAAACACTTTACACTCTACACTTTACATTTTACACTAACCAAAAAAGGTTTTTCGGGAAATTCCGAAAAACCTTTTTTGGTTGCTTTTTTGTTGCAAAATTTTGTTGTTTGTGGTATAATAAGATATTATTAATTTATTTGGTATGTTTGGGCTGGGTGTGAAAAACATAAAACTAGATAAAGGGGAATACTATTTAAAAGGCTTGTTGGGGATTGTGCCGCTTGGGTGTTGCTTGAGTTTTGCTTTGGGTGGTTGCTGGTATCAACTTTACTAAAAAGGAGAGGTATGTTAGAAAAAGAGATTATAAATTTAGAGCAGTTAAATTTTAAGGATAATACGCTGTTGCCGGTTATCCCGCTTAGGAATATAGTGTTGTTTCCGCAAAACACGCTGAGTTTTGATATTGGCAGGCTTAACACGCTTGTTGCGGTTAATAAGGCTTTAGACGAGCATTCTTATGTATTTGTTGTATCTCAGCGCAACACAGAGCCTAGCCCAAGTTTTGACGACTTACAAAAAATGGGTACTGTTGCTAGAGTAAAAAGTGTTATTCCGATTTCTAAAGAGATTATGCGCGTGACAGTTTTTGGCGTAGAGCGCGCGCACGTTTTAGAGTATAAAGAGATGGGCAAGTATTTAGCGGCTCACGTAGCCGTTTTTGACACCACGCCCGCAAGCGTTTACGAAGCGGAGGCTTTGCGCCGCCGTGCTTATTCTTTGGTGGAAGACTATCACCGCGTTACGCTAAGTATCCCAAACGAGACGCTGATTAAACTTAGAAACAGCGACGACGCAAACACTTTTGTTGATATTGTTGCGGGTTCTGCACTTGTTAGAGAGCGCGACAAAACGACTCTAATGCTAGAGACAGATTGTTTGGAAAGGCTAGAGATTTTATGTAACATATTAGTTGCCGAGATAGAAATTGTTAAGTTAGACAGAAAAATTAACGCAAAAGTTACAAAGCAGATAGACACTAACCAGCGCGAATATTATCTAAGAGAGAGGCTAAAAGCAATTCACGATGAGTTGGGCGACACTATAGAAGAAGAGATTGCCGAGTTTAAAAAGCGCATAGAAGAGAGCGGAATGCCACAAGAGGCAAAAGATAAGGCGGCTAAAGAGATTAAGCGACTGTCCAAGATGTCTGGTAATTCGCCCGAGAGTGGCGTTATAAGAAACTATCTAGATTGGCTTTGTGATATTCCGTGGACAAAATACACAACCGATAACGACGACTTATCTTTATCGGAAAAAATCTTAAATCAAGACCACTACGGGCTAGAGAAAATAAAAGAGCGCATACTAGAATACCTTGCCGTATTGCAATTAACAAAGGGTTTGAAAGGACCCATACTATGCTTTGTGGGTCCGCCCGGCGTTGGCAAAACCAGCATAGGTCAGAGCATTGCAAGGTCTTTAGGGCGCAGTTTTGTGCGCTTTGCGCTTGGTGGCGTGAGAGATGAAGCAGAGATTAGGGGGCATCGCAGAACTTACATTGGCGCTATTCCGGGCAGGATTGTGACCAACTTGAAGTTGTCTGGCTCGCGAAACCCCGTGATATTGTTAGATGAGATAGATAAGATGTCGTCAGATTTTAAGGGCGACCCTGCCGCTGCGCTACTAGAGGTTTTAGACCCAGAGCAGAACCACTCGTTTAGAGACCACTTTATAGAAGTGCCGCTAGATTTATCTAAAGTGTTGTTTTTAACAACGGCTAATAGTTTAGACACAATACCTGCCCCGCTTTTAGACAGGCTTGAGATAATTCACTTAAGTGGCTATTCGGAAGACGAAAAGTATGAGATAGCAAAGCGCTTTATTTTGCCAAAGCAAGAGGAAGCGCACGGGCTAGAGCGCGGCACAGTAGAGATTTCTAAAAAGGCAATGCACGATATAATAAACCTATACACTAGAGAGAGCGGGGTTAGAAGCCTAGAGCGTGAGATTGCAAAAATCTGCAGAAAAATTGCTAAAAAAATTGTGTACGATAGGTTGGACGCAAAGTCTGAGCCGTATGTTGTAGACCAGCCAGAGCCAGATACTGTAGACAGCCCGCTTGTTATAAGCCCAGATGTTGTGGGGGCAGATGGCATAGGTGCAGATAGTGTGGGGGGTGCTAGTGATGGGCTTTCTAGAGATAGGTTTGCTATCAGACAAGTGCTGAAAAGGTCTCACCCGGATAGGTCTGGTGTTAGGTCTAGCGCTTCTAATGGGTCTGGCGTGTCTGATAATACTACAAGCAGGGCTACAAGTTTTGGCAAGCAGATTGGCAAACTTAGGGTCGTTATATCGCCAGAGATGCTGGAAGATTATTTAGGCATTCCGCGCTATAAGGTTAGAACAAAACTTGCGGAGAACGAAATAGGCACGGCTACGGGGCTTGCGTGGACTGCTACGGGTGGTCAGACGCTTAATATAGAAGTGTCGCTAATGGGTGGCAAGGGCGATATTGTCTTGACTGGTCATTTGGGGGACGTTATGAAAGAGTCTGCAAGGACGGCAATATCTCTTGTAAGGGCAGAGGCAAACTCGTGGGGGATAGACCCTGATGTTTTTGCCAAAACCGATATACACATACACGTGCCGGAAGGCGCAATTAAAAAGGACGGACCATCTGCCGGCATAACTATAGCAACGGCTATTTTATCGGCGTTTACAAACCGCCCGTCTGATGCTAACGTAGCAATGACTGGAGAATTAACGCTACGCGGTAAGATTTTAGCGATTGGTGGCTTGAAAGAAAAAACGCTTGCGGCACACAGAGCGGGCATAAAAAAGGTTATAATACCGCTAGAAAACGAAAAAGACGTAGCAGAACTTCCGCCAAAAGTCAAAAAAGATATACAAATTATTTTAACGGATAATATATCTACTGTCTTCAAAAATTCAATTCTTTAAAGGGCTATGTACTGCGTAATACTTCGTCAAAGTTTACGTTTCGCTCAGTTGCGTACGTGTAGTACGCGCCTTCGCGAAGCCGCACTTTTCCGACCGAGCCGTCCGCCAAAGGTGGTAGCCTTTTGCGAAGCAAAAGCGTCAAAAGGCGAGGTGGCTTACTTGCACCTAGCCCTTTAAAGAGAAGTTAATGCTGTTTACAATACCGCTATAATAAAAAAGGTTTTAACAAATGAGAGTTTTAAGTTCAGAGTTTATAACAAGCATAGGTAGAAAAGAGGATAACACAGATTTTGGTTTGCCGCACATTGCTGTTTTTGGTAAGTCTAATGTCGGTAAGTCTAGTTTTATAAATTATTTTGCAAACCACAGCAAACTAGCAAAAGTATCAGGTACGCCCGGCAAAACTCGCCTTATAAACATATTTAAGTTTAAACTAGAGGTAGAGAAGCAAAGTGATATAGCGGTAGAAGTTATAGGGCAAGGCGAGCCGACAAGTACCGAACCTAATAACATTAACTTAGATAGGGCAGATGTGGCAGACAGGGCAGAAAGCGCTACCAGCCTTACAACCACAGAATTTATACTAGCAGACTTCCCCGGCTATGGCTACGCAAGAGCGCCAAAAACCGAAATAGCAAAGTGGACGCGCCTAATAAACGACTACTTCAAAAACTGTAAACACTTATACCACGCGCTTTGTCTAATAGATGTAAGGCGTACACCCTCAAAAGACGACCTAGACTTAATAAACTACCTAAACCACCACAACATAGGCTTTACAATTATAGCAACAAAACTAGACAAGGTGGGCAAAACACACCTTAAAAAACACATTCAAAACATAGCCACCACCCTTAAAATAGGCGCAGATAACATAATAGGCATATCAAGTTACGACAAAATAGGCAAAGACAAAGTCTTAAAAAAACTAGTAAGCGTGCTAACTAATGTTTAATGTTAAATTTTAAATGTTTAATTGTTAAGTTGTAAAAAGGCGGGGGAACTACTATGAGTTATAAGTTTTTTCAGAATAGGGCGTGTGAGTTTTTTCCGTGTCACGAAGTTAAAGAGGTTGATTTGGGGATTGATTTTGGGGGCAGTTTAGAAAATTTCAACTGTCTTTTTTGCTTTTGTCCGCTTTATAACCTTAAGGACGAATGCGGGAATTATACTTGTGGGGGCGAATTTAAACTTATACAATCTAACTCTGCTGGTGAGAAAATTATCAAAGATTGCACGAATTGCATATTAGTACATATAAAAGAAAATTACGATAAGGTAATAACAAAACTAAAGCAAACATAAAATAATGGCAGAGACTATTTGTTGGTGCGGATATTTTTGCAAAGTTTTGTTGTGCCGTAGGAATTTATCGCGAAGCGGAATAGAAAAATTCGCTATGTTCTGAGTTTGTTCTCAATCTAACTTGTAAAGGCACATATGTCTCAAGCAATGCATAAAATGATAGTAGTAAAATCATTTTATTTTGCTAGATTTTATTTTTACTAATATTTTAAGTAGGGAGGAGATTACTAGTGTCTTTTTTCATTAATAATAAAGCAGAAAATGTGCCCGGGCTTATAAAGGGCAACCCGCTATATGGGCTATGCGAAAAAGTTGTTATACAAGCAAACAAAGTGTTTGATGCGGCTTTAAGGCAAATCACTCAACAAAACGTACATATAAAGGTGAAAGATAAAAAGGGCGAAAAGCCTGTTTACCCTGTTACTTTTATATCTGCAAAATCTGCATCAAGCAAAGGAATAGTTAAAAACTTAAAAATAGAAAGGCTTCCAGAGCGCACAAATTTTGCAAGAATCAGGTGTGATGTTGAAGTGCCGTTAGATGTAGTTTATGTAGATTGTCAAGGTGTAGAGTTTGTGGGTCACGCAAGCATAACTATACCTTGCGACGTAGTTATGTTTGTGCCGGAAGCAAGTATGGTGCCGTACGAGATAGAAGCAACAGTATCAGCAATTTGCCCAGACGGCATTTATGTAGAAGGTCACGGCTTTAAAGTAGAGACTTGCGTAACAATTATACTAAAGGTTATAGTGCCGGTAGAGTTATTAATACCAAGTTATGGCTACGCACGCATACCTTGCGCGCAAGATTTCTCTCAAGAGACGTGCAACGGCTTCTTCGATTTGCCGCTATACCCAGTATAAAGCAAAAACAAATAACCAACTTACGCGCCGCTTTTGCAACAATTAAATCAAAAAAAGCAAAATGCTACCAAGTGTAAAAACTGGGTAGCATTTTGCTTTTTCTCTGCATACTTATGTATTAGAAAATATTTTGTAAAGACATTCAAAACACTAGTATACAAAAATTGCAGGGGAGATAATGTATAAAAAATGTGAAAGGTGCGACCTTAATTATATAAAAATAACAGACAAACAAAATACTACGGAAAACAAAGCAAGCGCAGAAACCGCTACAAGTGCAGAACATAATGCAAGCGCAGAAAACACCAAAAGTACAGAACTTTTATGCGACATATGCATAAAACAATTAAAGGGGCAAGATACAGAACTAGACGACTTTGATACGCAAGAAGCATTAACCTGCCCAAAATGCAACACAATAATAAAAGAAATAGACAACATAAAATGCGCAAACTGCGAGAGCAAAAAAGACAAATACGAAAAAGATATATACGCTTAAATAGTGTAAAGTGTAAAGTGTAGAGTGCAAAGTGGCTACACCCGCTTAGCGCGGGCAAGAAATGATAAAACGACTTTTAAAGCCTTACTTTTTAAGATAGCAAAAGTGCTTTCAAAAAAAGAAAGGCTTTATTAATTTTAACAAAAAAATCGTGTTTAATTTTAACCATAAAAGTTTGTTGTTAATATTTGTTAAAAGTTTGTTCATATGCTTGACTTTTTTTTTTTTTTGGTAAAATATACCTATACACTTTAACAGAAAGTTCATATGTTAGGTGTGTTAAGAGCGTTAAAAATTAACAAAATATTAAAATTAGGGTAAGGGAGCGCGTGTTTGGCTTAATATTTGGGTCAGTTAACACGTCCCCGTGACCCAGAGTGTCACCCTGAGCGTAGTGAAGGGTCTAGCGAAGCGAATTTCAAGTGGCAAGTAACAAGTAACAGTTAACAAGTGTTACACCGCTTGCGCGGGAATACTTAAATTCGGCTTCGCCTAGATACTTCGCTTTGCTCAGTATGACAATTAAAGGGAGGAAAAAGTTTATGGAAAAACAAATGAAAAATGGAATTGCTAAATCTAGGTGGTTTAGTAGATTAATGGTGCTAGCGATGGGGCTAGTTTTATCAGTTGGTGGGATATTAGGTGCTGTGTTGTTTGTGTCTGATGGTAGCCAACAAAGTGATTATGCAGACGCTGCTACTTTTAGAGAGGCGCGCGATTTGCGCGTTGGCGACTATATCCAAAATTTTGGTGGTAGGAAGTGGCGTGTAATTGGTCACGACACAAACGGAAGCATTACAGGTATGGCTGGTGCGCCACTTTTAAGAGCGGATAGTGCAGAGCCGGGTGAGAGAAGGTTTCATTCTTCCCCCAACAATATGTGGGTTGGTTCTGAGCTTAGAGATTATTTAAATGGTGCATTTTTTACTAACAATTTTAGTGCGGCAGAGCGCGCTATGGTTATAGAAAATGTTAGGTTAGAGACTATCAGAACAAATACACCGGGAAGGTTTTACCCGCACTCTATAAATGGAAGTGGCTATGCAGAATTTGGGGTAGGGGTGCAAATTGGCGGTCAGCTTGCTGGTATTAGTATTGCTAATCACAATACGCGCCATAGATATTGGCACCGTGATACTGTATTTATTTTGTGTGCGTGGCAAAACTACAATTTAGACAGATTAGGGCTTAGGTATGGTAACGCTGCGCAAACAGTAGATGCCGAACTTTGGCAAACAAATAACGTTAGCGCTGCGGGCGACAGTTTTGTTTTTCCTAGAAGGCGCGATGCTTCTGGAGACGCTAATAGGCAATCGGTGAGCGCTTGGACTCGGTCCCCTTGGGTTGCTTCACCGTGGGAGCAACTTCTTCACACTTCTAGCGTGGCAATGCTTTGCCCGCGCACCACTCAAATTAATTATGGTTCTGCAAGCTGGAGTACGTACAGTGGTTGGTGTAGTTGCTGTGGTACTAATAATGGTTGGAATAGCGGACCGCGTTCTTTCACCCCGGCTCTTTACCTAGCCCCATCTACTATCTTCGCATTTGCGCGAAACTCGGAGGTAGGACGTAACGAGCAATCGGGTTTTAGAGTTTATCAAGTGCCGTTGGCGGCGCCGGACAATGTTAGGGTTTATGGGAATACATTACAATGGAATGCTGTTGCTAATGCAACTGGCTATCAGATAAGGCTAGGAAATAATGTTGTACATACAGTTGGGGCTGTGACATCAATAAATTTATTAAATATACCTGTTGGAAATTTGCCTATAGGTACGCACAACAATGTTAACGTAGTTGCAATTAGGTCTAGTTCACCTAACTCGGCACCAAGTGCGAATGTGTCGTGGGCAAGGTTGGTGGCGCCTACAGAACTTACGATTAACGGGGCAATGCTTAGTTGGAGGCACAGCGGGGCGGGCATTACGCATTTTGAAGTTAGGCTTGGTGAGAGTACTGTTGCTAGCGTGCCGGTTGGAACTTCTGATTTACATACTTTATATTTAAATAGGGTACCGGGCTGTAGTGCCACGGGAACAATTGTTGGTGCATATAGGGCTTTAGCACTTGGGGCGCATTCGCTTAGCGTTGTTGCTGTTAATACTCTAGGAATATCCCCCGCGTCTAATGTTGTTGTATATGATAGGCAGCCGCGAGTGAATAGTATTAGTATTTCTGGCACTCAGAGTTTGACTGTAAGTTGGCCGCGCCCTGATAGTGTTAATGGAATGCCTACGGGGCAGCTGAGTGCGGCTTTAGAGCAAGTTTATGGGACTAATTCTGGTGTTACGTGGTCTAGCGTTAACCCTGATATTGTTAGTGTAGACCCGCTTAGTGGTGCTATACACGCGGCGTGGCCGGAAGGTATGAGTATGTGGGAGTTGAGCCAGCGCGTTAATCAGTTTACGCTTATACAAGCGGTGTCTAGTGTGAGTGGTGTTGTTGCAGAGTTTAGGGTTGATGTGTTTTTTCAAACGCCGCCTGTGCCGGTTGTTGCGGGTGTTATTGTTAGCGGGGCTAGGGCTTTTGAGATAGCGCCGTGTGGCACTACGTTAGTTGGCGGGGCAAGCCTTACGGACGCGGCTCAGTTTGTGGCAACGGCGTTTGGATATAATTTGACTGGCGCGAATGTGCCGACATTTACGTGGGCTTCTAGTGAGCCGAGCGTTGCTACGATAGATGCTGGCGGTATGCTAACGATTAGGGCTGCGGGTATTACGCGCATAACTGCGACTAGCAGCATTGGGGGCGTGCCGTATGCTTTTGATGTTGCTGTCTCGCGCGATAATACGGCACTTGCAACAAGGGTTGCTATTTATTGCGAACTTGGAAGGACAGATGAGCGCCGCTTAGTTGTGCCGTACGACAATAGCGCGAACCCTTATGTAGATTTACGCAGCGTTATAGATGGCTATAACATAATAAACCAGTTGGTTACGTGGACATCTTCTTGCGGGGCTACATTAGCAAGCCCAAGCCAGTTTTTAAAGTTTAGCAATACAGAAAATGGTATAAGGGTTACGGGCTTAGTTGGTGGCGGACCATTTGTAATAACGGCAACGCCGGTTAGTGCAATTGGCGTTGTGGGCAACTTCATAATTTTTGTAGACCAAGCAGTTGCGCCGGTGGTTACAAGCGTAAGCGTAAGCGCGCCGAGTAATACAAACATTATATTGCCGCAATCAAGACCACTTTTATACAACCCATTTATTATGCTAAGCGCTAGCACGGTAGGTGTTGCGGGCGGAAGCGGAAGCGCTGTTGTGTGGACTGCTTACCCAGCGGGCTTTGTAACGCTTGTTGTAAGCGAGACAAACCCTAACATAGTTTATGTTGCTGCGATAGATAGGGGAGTTGCGGCGTTTGTGCAAAATGTTGTTATAACTGCAACAAGTGTGATATCTAGCGGTGTGTCTGCAAGCAGAACTCTAACAGTTATACAAGGGCAGATTATGGGCATTGAGATAAGTGCTGGTGGTGCGGAAAGCGGAAGTTTGTTTATGCCTTATGTGGCAAGCGAAGTGGCTCAGCGACAGGGCTTAGATTTGCGAGCGGTTGTGGCGGTTACTCATAGTAGTGTATCGCAAAGTGTTGTGTGGGTTTCGTACCCTTTGGGTTTGGTGCAATTTGATAATGCTAGGCAAATAACGGCTCAGGGGAGCTTAGATAGCCTTGTAACAGTCCGTCCGCTTGGCGTTGGGGTTGTGACCATAACTGCGGTGAGTGCGTACTGTGGCACGGTGTCTAATGTTTTTGAGATTGAAATTGTGCAAGCAAGCCCGACGTCTGTAAGGATAGGCGGACCGAATGAGAACAGTTTAGTTTACGAGATGACTATAAATTTGCCGCGCCCGAGCGAGATTCATTTGCCGACTGTTCGGTTAGCCGCGTGGGTTGGCGGGTCGCACGGTGCTGCAAGTGGCTTGGTTTGGACAAGCAGTTGTGGTGGCGCGATAGTAGAGATTTTGGGTAGAAACGTAGGTAACAATATGTATGTTAGGGGTTTAGATGCGGGCGCTGTAACAATAACGGCTACGCACCCACAAACAGAATTCTACGCGACATTTACGATAATTGTAGACAAGGCAAGGCTTTACAGCGCAGAGATTTTGGCAGATGGCGTTGTGCGTGAGCAGACCGCTATGCTTATACCGCTAGTGTATAGAGACGGGGTGTATACGTTGTCTGAGTTAGCAGAGCGTCAGGTGCTTAGCCTTAGCGTAACTTTACAAACGCACGGCAATGTAGCAACAGACTTTGTTTGGACTTCAAGCGACGAGAGCGTAGTACGCATAAGCGGGGCGCTAGCAAACAGCCTGAGCATAGACAGAAACGGCAATGTAGCCGTACTGCCATACGGCGTTGGCGTTGCAACAATACGCGCGGTGTCTGTGCTAGACCCTAGCATTTACGCAGAGTTTACAATATTTGTCACGCGCGGCACAGCATCTTGTGTAATACAAGACGGCATACTAGACTTGCCGACTATACAAGAAGGTTATGTGCGCATAATTCTTGTATGCGAACACTACTTCGGCGCAGCCCGTATGAGCCACGTAGATATGAGTTTAGAGTATGCACAAAACTTCGAATTGCCTACGCTAGAGATAAACATAACTGGCGCAATCTTTTTCGGCTGGGTTCTATCACGTAATGGCGAGTTGTTAGAAACTTTACCAGTATACTTGTTAGACATCGAGTATGGTTTAGACACTCTACTTATTTTCGCAGTATGGTATATACCTTACATTCCATCAGAAAATGGCAGTAGCAATTTGGCTAGAAATATAATCATAGGTACACTAAGTGTTGCAGGTGTAGGCGCAGCCGGCACAGCAGGCTACATAGCACAAAGCAAGATTAGAGCGCGCAGAAAAGAAAATATCGATGAGTGGGGAATGGACTAATTATCAGGTATCAAGTATCAAGTAACAAGTAACAATTAACAAGTGTTACACCCGCTGCCGCGGGTAAAGATTGATGTGAGTACTTATGTAATTGTCACCCTGAACTACGGACAGGGTCTAGCGAAGCGAAAACACGGCTACGCCTAGATTCTTCGCTTCGCTCAGAATGACATTAAACTTGGGTCAGTGAACACGTCCCCGTGACCCAACACTCATTTCTAACTGTTAAACGTAAGGGTATTAATGTGTGTAAACACTTTACACTCTACACTTTACATTTTACACTAACAAAAAAAGTAGTACGGAAATTCTGTACTACTTTTTTTGTTGGGTTAAAATGCTTGCTTTTAATTTTTTTTAATGTTATAATATGGATTGAGATGTTATAATATATTTGTGTAAACATTGCTGTGCTTGAAAGGTTTAGCATAGCGTAAAATAAAAAATAAATAAAAATCTAAAAATTGAAAGGAGAGAAACTTATGGACGTTAGAAAAGAATTGCCAAAGCTGATATTAGGAGCGGTGGCATTTATTGGTGCGGTAATTGCTTTTATCGCATTTTTAAGAGGCATTATGATTGCGGAGGCTTTTACCGAAGTTATTTGGATAGCGGGAGAGCCAGTCCCAAGTGATGACCTTTTTGCTAGCCCATTTATTAATTCTACACTTGCTTTGTCGGCGACTTTGTTTTTGCTTTCTATTGCGGCTTATAACATATTAGCGGCAGTTGGGCAAGGCAAGATTGGTGCGTTTGTGCTTATTGGGTTAGGTGTGATAGCAACTGTTTTTGCGGCTATCTACATAATTCACATTTTCTCTGTTACGGGCGAGAGCTTAGATGCGCAAGCAGAGGGCTTAGAATTTGCTGAGTATGAAATAGCAGAAATCAGAGCAGAACTTTACACGCTTGGTCCGGCTTCAGAGCTTTCAGGTGCTGAACTAGCGCGTTACGAACAACTTCAAGAGAATTATGCAGAGGCAACAAGCTTTAAAAATATGCTTCGTGGTATTCCGCACGTTGTATGGGCTGAGAGATTTGGTTCTTTCGCTTGGCTTGTTGTGTTTGGTTTGGTTCCTACACTTATGGGTGCTAAAAAGTTAATGAGAATTTTAGAAGAAGGCGTTACTTATCAAGAAGAAGTTGGCGAGTAATAGCGCTTAATCTGAAAATTTGTTTGCCTATTTTAAGGTATGTGTGGGGTGGCAGTCGTTAAGGGTTTGTCTAACTCACAAAATAAGAATTAAGGAGAATAAATAATATGTGTATTAAAAAAGAATGGCCAAAACTAGCGCTAGGCTGTGTAGCATTTATAGGTGCGGTGTTCGCGTTTGTGGCTTTTGCTAGGGCGCTTTTTATAACGGAAGAGTATCTACTTATTATATCTAATGGATACTGGGAAGGTGGAGATATTCCGACAGGTATTTTATTTACAGCAAGTAATTTTTTAGCGGCAGGTTTGTTTTTGTTGGGGCTTGCGGCGGCTAATATATTAAGTGCGTTAGACTTAGGGAAGTGGGGCGCTATTGCACTTATCGCGGCGGCGGCGACAGCGGCAGTATTTGCAATATTGTTTTTGGTGAACGCTATATTCACAACGAGAGAGATTTTAGAGTCTGTAAACGGGGCTATTGGTGTACCAGTTGCAGAGCGTACAGGTCAGTGGGCTGGTTGGGAAGACGAATATGTTGCAAGTGTACGTCACGAAATTTGGGTTGAGAGACTGATGGCAATTGGTTATGTATTTGCGTTTGGTTTAGTTCCGATGATTATAGGAATTAAAAAATTCGTGAGAGAAGCATAATTTTTTAGCAGTTGAAAACGGCAATAATTTACGTTGTTTTGCATAACACGTAAGGGTGTAGTAACCCTTACGTGTTTTTTTTTGTTTTTGGGTGGGGATAACTAGCGTTTATTGTGGCAATAATTATTATGTGGGTAAGGGTAATATTGAAAAGAAATTAAGTGGAAGCGGTAAGAGAAAACTGTTGTTTTCTTTTAGGGGCATTAAAAAACTGGTGGGTTTGACGCTGGTGTTTTTTTTAATATTGTCGTTAATAAATTTAGAGCGCTCGGCTTTTGCTAAGAATTTGGTTTATGGGCAGAGTGATACGGTGTGGACGTTTTATGTTTTAGGCGGTTGTGAAGGGGTTTGTGCGGGTTATGAAAGCAAGGGTTATGAGCCTAGTGTTTGCGGTGAAGAGAGTAGGCTTGTAAATGTTGTGAGAGTATACACTAAGAGTGATGCGCAAAATTTTAGAAGTAGCGTGCCAAATATACTGGGCTATACTATAAGTTTTTGTGCGATTGGGTTTGAGGTAGATAGTTATATTGCAAAACTCGGTTTACAAACTTTAAAGGTGCGGCAAGTGGATAGTATAGAAATTTTTTATTTTTCTACGCCGCTTGTAAGTAATTATATATTAGTTGGCGGTAGGCGGGTTAATATGCAACTTGCAATTAATAGTACGACAGAGCGCGTAACAATAGGCAAGCCCGTAATTCTAGGTAGTTTTTAATATCTTCGCTAAGTAAAGGCTGTGTCCTGAGCGGACGGCAAGATGATTGAAGTGGCGCATTAAAAAAAATTGTTTTATGATGTATAAGCGTTTGCTAGGTTGGATAACATTTAGTTGTTAAAACCAAACAAAAAGCAAAAAAAGTTCACAGCCTTTTTAGTTATTAAAAGGGTAAATAGGAGGAAACAAAATATGCAAAGACGTACCTTAAATCACACAGGGCGCTCTAAACGCGGGCTATTTATAGCCTTAGGCTTATCAGCAATTGGTATAGCAGCAATTACATTGATTATATTTTTGCAAGGACCAAATCCCATAATGGAAGATGAAGGTCCGCCGGTTGCGGGCGCGCCTATTGTGTTTACTATGCCGGTTGCGGGCGCAACACTAGGGCAGGGCTTTACGCAAGGCACACTAGCGTGGAACCAAACGCTTGGGCATTGGCGCTCTCACAGGGCGCAAAACTTTATAGCGCCAGAAGGCTCTGCGGTTTTGGCGGTTTATGCGGGGCAGGTAGAAAGCGTAACTTCAACACCTATGACAGGCACAACGATAGTTATAAGGCACAGCCAGCACTTACAGACAGTTTATCGCTCGCTTGCAACTGAAGTTAACGTAACTGTTGGTCAGCGCGTAACAACGGGTCAGCGAATAGGCTCTGTAGGCATACACCCTTCGTGGAGACAAGATGGTCCGCAACTTATGCTAGAGGTTTTGTACAGGGGCAACCTTGTAAACCCGATGTTGTATTTTGACGAGGACGACAAGTAGGGCAACAAGTAAGAAAAGTTTCGTCAAGCCACAAACTTAAATAAAAATTAGATTTGAAATAGAAAATGCGTACTGAGTTTTATCTCGGTACGCATTTTGCATTAAGTTGCTGAATGTTCGATTAAGGTAGTAATTGTTACACCGCTAAAGGCTGTCGTAATTCTAGTGAAAGTCGCCTTGTCTGTTTTGGCTGTGTAGTGCGCAATCTATTGTAAGTACTATTGCTGCTGCGATGTGTGGTTGTTTAAAGTTTTGGTCTAGATGAATCTCGTATGTATCACCCCACGATATTATACGCTTTCTAACTTGTATAAATTGTTGCCCATCTGGCGTATGTATCGCAAACGAATAAGCAAACAAAGAGCCGGTAATTGTGTATCTGCCCGCGGGCGTTTTAATATCTAGTTTGGGTCTGCCAATTCTGAAGCGTTTTTTTATGCGACAAATTTGCTGGTTTGTGGTTAAATCGTAAATATAAAAGGTTGGCATAATAGCCCAAAATTTTCTACGGATTTTTGCAAGTGGCTGATTAGTATTAGCGCACAAAAGTTCGTAGCGCTTTGGCATAGAAAAGAATGAGCCACGCGCCCTGAATATTGGCATTTGATGTTCGTTAAAAAACGTAAACTTTTCTCTGATGGCAAGAACCTTTTGCCTTAAATATAAAAACATAAGTAGCCCTCCGAATGTGCTTTTTAGTACTGTATCATAAGTTTTTTAAGTGAAGCATTCAAAAAATGTTTATCTTCTAAGTTCGTTTATCCTTTGCTCTAGTAATGGTCTTTCTGGTCCTTTAATTTGTTTTACGAATGCGGTTAGTATTTCTACTTGCTTTTTGTTAAGCTCTACTTTTTTTGTGGTGTTGCCTTGCTTTGCAAGTATTGCTATAAACAATTGCTCTATAAGCGTTTTCATTGTTTGCCCAAACTGTAGGGCTGAATTTCTTTGTAAGTGTTTAAGTAGCGTTTCTGCCGCTTCCGTTTTAGAAGTCTGAACAAGTGTGATTAAAAATTCGAACTGTAAACCGCTTACGGCATTTTTGTCTAACAAATAAAGCGCGCGCTGAACAGTAGTGTTTTCTAAAAGCATTTTTTGTGTTCTGGTTTTGTTGCTTGCATTAAAAATTTCTAGTATATCTTTACACAAAACTTCAGATTTCATATCGTCTGTGGTTATAAATTTTTCGTAAGTGCTTATTAAGTAAGTGTAGATATCTTCCGCCGTATCAAACGAGTAATCTGTTGTTTGTTTAAAAAATGTAGTGGTTGTAGATTTTTCTAAAGCATCTACACCTTTAGCAAATGCAAATAATCTTTCGTAATGCTTAAGAGTTTTAGACATCTGTTTACGCTCCTATTAATTTAATTTGATTGAATTATATCACTATTATTCTATCATAATTAAGTTAAAAAGGCAACTAAAAGGCGCTTTATATATAAATTTTTCTTTTTTGTACTACAATTCTTACAATACATTAAAAAGCAAAGTAAGCACAAGTTTTATAAAGTAGTTGACTTTTTGCAAAAAATAGTATATACTAAAAGTAGCAAAACGCGGGGGTAATAAAAAAATGGTAGCAATAACAGTAAACAAAAATACAGACTGGCAAGAAGTTGTGGCAACAATAAAAACAAAAGCAAAAAAAGGTAACAAGGTTTTTCTATTGTCTGAAGAAGAACTATCAAGTTGGCAAGAGACTGAATATTTAAAAAGTGACCCTGTACTTTGGGCAAAAATAGAAAAGGGATTTAATACACCACTAGAGGAGTGTGTAAAAATAGATGAGTTATGAAATAGTATACACTAAAGATGCTGAAAAAGATTACGAGTATATAAAAAGAAGTCAGCCCGGTATGCTTGAAAATTTAAAAGACATAATTAAAACTTTGAAAGAAAACCCTTACGAAAAAAAACATAGATTCGAGAAATTACAAGGTCATAAAAATCGATTCTCAAGAAGACTAAACCAAAAACATAGAGTAGTATTTGAAATTTATAAAATTGAACGAGTAGTTAAAGTTGTTAGTATGTGGGGACACTACGATGATAACTAAATTAAAGCAAATACTAAAAGTAAGAATAAAACTTAAAAAAGGAGTGGAGATATGCCAACAATAACAATAACAGAAAAAGAATTACAAACGAAGTTTGTAAAGGCTTTGGAGAGTAAAAAGCCAGCAAAGGTAAAGATAGCAGAGTATGAGGGTGTTTTTATGCCTATAGAAGAATACTACAGTTTAATTGAGACACTTGCTGTAAAGTCTGTGCCGGGTCTTTGGGATAAGATAGTAGAAGGTATTAATACACCAATAGAGGAGTGTGTAGATTTTGACGACTAATTTTGAGGTTAAACTTACAAAGCGTGCAAGTAAAGATTACGAAACTTTAAAAAGGCATTATCCCAGTTTAGCCAAAAAAGCCCGCGAGATAAGAGATGAAATAAAAGTAAACCCTTTTTTGCAAGCAGACAAAAAACTTTCAGGGCTAGGGGATACATATGCAATAAAACTCAACAATAAACATAGATTTGTTTACGAAATTCTTAAAGATATAAAAACAGTCAAAGTTGTTAGTATGTACGACCACTATTAACAATATGGTTAGAAAAAATGCGGTTAGAGCAAATGCTTTAACCGCTTTTTTTAGTTTAAGACCAATTAAAAGGTGGGGAAGTTTTGTGTTTTGTATATATTTTTTTGCGAAATTTGTAATTTTTTGTCAGTTGAATTAGTAAATTGTATAGTATTAATATCAATAACTTTAAGGGGGAATTTTATTTGAGAAAGTATATAGCAAGGCGGGCAGTTGAGGTGTCTGAATATATTATACAAAACCAAACAACAGTAAGAGAGACGGCAAAAGTATTTGGTATAAGTAAGTCTAGCATACATAAAGATGCAACAAGCAGGATAATGCAAATAGATACTAAGTTGGCTCGGGCGGTTGCCGAGATTTTAAAACTGCATTTTGAAGAGCGACACATAAGGGGCGGGGAAGCAACACGACAAAAATATTTGCAAGCCAAATAGCCAGACAAATCATATCATAGCGAATTTCTATTCCGCTACGCTACACAAGGAAATTCTTATATGATATGATTTGTTAACGTATGCTAAACCCGCTTCCGCGATAATTCTTAGCACGAAAAAAGGGCTACGTAGTTGTAGCCCTTAGATACATTACTCTGCTGGTTGTTCTAGTCTTGCTTTTTCGAAAGCCGCTAGTACTTGTTGCTTTAGTTTGTCGCGAGTTGGTGTGTTTAGCGGGTGAGCAATATCTTTAAATTCGCCGTCTGGAGTTTTGCGGCTAGGCATTGCTATATAATAGCCGTCATTTCCATCAATAATTTTAATGTCGTGTACAACAAAACTGTCGTCGATTGTTACGCTTGCAACAGCCTTTAGTTTGTGCTCGTCTTTTTTAACGATGCGGATACGAATGTCTGTAATATTCATTTAGTTTCCTCTTGTGGTCTGCTTATTTTTTGTTAGCATTCCGAAATTAAGTTTAATTGCCATTTGGCTAATCTGAAATTTTTAGATTGCCTTAAATTTTGGCTAACTATATTATACATTTATTTGCATTAAATTGCAAGTATTTTGACACCTTTTATGAAAAATCGTAAAAAAATTTTATTTAATGATATTCACATAATGGGGTATGCAGGCATTAGTATGTCTGCTATTGGCGAGTTACTTACAAGTTTTGGCTATAATGTTAGCGGGTGCGACTTAGAGTTTGGCGGGCATTGTGAGAGCCACATTAGAGAATATACCACCATTTTATATTCGGCAGCCATAAGTTTAGATGAGCCAGAGTTAGTGCGCGCGAAAAAAATGCAAGAGGCGGGCAGGGCGCAAGTTTTATCTAGAAGTGAGGCGCTGGGCATTTTGATGGCAGAGTATAAAAACATTATAGCAGTAGCAGGCACGCACGGGAAGACTACTACAACGGGACTAATTGCAAGTATTCTAGAGTGTGCATTTAGTGACATTAGCACTTGTACAAGTGTGGGTTTATCAAAGCCAACTATACTTATTGGGGGTCATCTATCTAAAATTGATGGAAAAGGGAGGGGGGGTAGTAGTAGCAATTTGCAAATTGGTACGAAAGACATACTACTTTTAGAAGCGTGCGAGTACAAGCGCAGTTTTTTGCACTTTAAGCAGACCCACGCTATAATACTTAATACCTATCTAGACCACACAGACTACTTTAATAGTGAGTGCGATATTATAGATGCGTATAAAGATTTTGCAACAAACACGAGTGGGGGTAAATGTAGCGGTGGCAAAGGTAGTGGCGGTGCAGGTGATGTTGTTAAGGGTGCAGGTGATGTTAGCGGTGTGGTATTTTTAAATGCAGACGATAGTGCTACAAAAATAATCACGGGTAAGATAAGGTCTACCGCGCCGTTTTTAAAAGTGGTTACGTTTGGCATTAAAACAGACGCAGACTATATGGCTTGTAACATAGTAAATTCTGGTGGCAAGTATTGCTTTAGAGTAAACGAGCAAAGTAAAATCACCCTAAATATTTTTGGCGAGCATAACGTCTATAATGCTTTGGCGGCTTATGCTTTTGCAGATGTTTTCGGAATAGATAAGTCGCACATTGTTAAGGGCATATGCAATTTTAAAGGCGTTAAAAGGCGTATGGAGCGTATAAATGTTAAGCCTAGCGATATGCACGCGAGCGGGCTTTCGGTATATACAGACTACGCGCACCACCCGCGCGAGATTAAGGCTGCTATAAAAACCATTATGCAAATGTATGCGGGTGAGAGTATAACAGTAGTTTTTCAACCACATACCTATACCAGAACGCAACACTTTTGGGCTGAGTATTTAAGTTGTTTTGATGGAATATTCAGCGTACAGCATTCAGCGGACAGCACTCAGTCGGCAAGCAAAGAGTGTGTGAGTAATAGCGTGCAGCCTTTAAAAGAGAATAATTTGCTTATTTTAAACACAATTTATCCAGCAAGAGAAAAAGAGATTAAGGGCGTAACAAGCAAAGAACTAGCAAAGCAAATTAAAAAACAATCTAAAAAATTAGATGCCGAAAAACCAAATACCGAAAAATCAAATGCCAAATTTTGTGCAGACATAAAATACATAAGTTGCCTACAACAAGTTGCTAACGAAATTAAAAACAAAACGGGTGTTGTGCTTATAATGGGTGCTGGCGATATGCCCGAAAAACTAGCCACAAAACTTCTCTACGATTTGTAGAGTGGTAGAAACCTATAGTAGAGTGCATAGTTTGATTAGTAGAGTATAAGTTTAGCCATTGCGTGTTATAATTTAAGTGCATAGCATTAAAGGCTCTTTGTTGTTAATAGGGGTCTTTACATTTGATATGACTTTGTTTTGTCAGAAATTGAGGAGGGCAGAAATTATGGCTAAATTTAATTTATCTACAGACTCTACTGTAGACTTTAAAAAATCTTACTTAGAAGCAAATGGTGTAGACTATATTATTTGTAAAAGAATACTTAATGGTGTTACGCTTGCAGAAATTTACGATAGCGACGAAGAGTATGCGGCTTTTTACGAGAGTTTAAAAAATGGCGACTTGCCTAGCACAACACAACTTAATCCAAACGAGTTAGAAGAATATTTTGCATCGTTAGTTGAAAAGTATCCAACAGGGGACATTGTGCATATAGGAATATCTAGCACGCTTTCGCAAACTCATTCTAACGTAGAAGCGGCGGCGGTTGTTATAAACGAAAAACTTGGGGGTGCGCGCAAACTTTATACAATAGATAGTTTAAGCGTATCTGCTGGGCTTGCTCAGCAAGTGGACGAACTTATAAGGCTAAGAGATAGCGGTGTTAGCGCAGAAGAGGCGGTTAAGTATATAGACGAACTAAAGCATTACCAAGGCGTTTGGCTTGCGGTAGACGACTTGAAGCATTTAAAGCGTGGCGGGCGCATAAGCGGTATGAAAACGCTGATAGGCACGATTTTAAACATCAAGCCTATACTTCATATAAACGCAAAAGGCAAGGGGGCGATAGAGTCGCGCCAGCGCGGAACAAACAGAGCAATAGACTATATCGTGTCTAAAATAGAGCAAAGGGCAGATTGCAAGTACAAGCACATACCGGTTTATATTTTACACACAGTAGCACCCGACAAGTTTGCGCAATTAAAAGATGTTTTGGCTAAAAAGTTTCCGGATATCGTGCTTAAAGAAATTAACTTGGGTCCAGTAGTTGGCACGCACGTAGGCACGGGCGCTGTAGGGTTGTCGTTTGTTGGTAAAAAGAGAGTAGATGTAGATTAAGTGTACATTGAACAATGAACAATGAACATTGAACAATGGTTACACCGCTAGCGCGGGCAAAATTAATTTTTGCAAGTTGCGCTAAAACAAAATGCAGGCTGTACAAATGTTTTGCTTTTAACGAGTGAAATAATCTCAACTCTCAACTCTACACTCTCAACTATAAATGTAAAAAGCCGTACTATCTTTTTGAGTACGGCTTTATTTATCGTTTTTTCACAGAAAAAACGGGTGTAAATACGTTGATAAAACTATATACAAAAGAATTTCCTTGCGAAGCGAAGCGTAGCAGAAATTCGTTGTATAAGTTTTATCGGGTTATTTGCTGCCTGCTTTTTCTACGCGCTTTTTAAAGCGGTCTACACGCCCGGACGCGTCTACCATTTTTTGCTTACCTGTAAAAAACGGGTGGCACTTGTTGCAAATTTCTATTCTTACAACATCTTGCTTTCTGGTTGTTCCGTTTACAAATGCTTCTCCACAAGCACAAATATATGTTGCTTCGCGGTAATCTGGGTGAATTTCTGGTTTCATTACTGCTCCTTTGAGTTGCTACATCTAATTTAGTATAACTCTAGTTGTTTTCTTTTTGCACTAATTGTTTAAAACACTTAAGTGTATCTTACAATACATTATACAATAATTTACAATCTCTTGTCAAGCATTTGACATAAGGTTTAAAAAGTTATATAATAAAGTTATGAAAGTTTGGCAAGTGGTTGCTCCGCGTGAGTTAGAGCAAGTAAGATTATCTCAAAAAGATGTTGAGGTTGATGGTATTGTTAAAATAAGGACGTCTCTCGTGGGGCTGTCTTTTTGCGATATAAAAATGTTTATGGGCGATAGTGTTAGCGTAGATAAGGCTTATCCTTTTTCGCTTGGCACTAAGGCGGTGGGGGTTATCTCTGATGATGCTCATAATTTTAAAAGGGGTCAGCGCGTTGTGGTAGACCCGTTTATTGCTTGTGGAAGTTGTTATATGTGTAAAACGCAGACTGTTAACAAGCAAGGCAATGTAAATTGTTCTGATGTGCAGACTTATATTAATGTGCTTGGTGGCGGGTTGCTTTCAGATTTTGCGTATGTGCCTGTTACTAATTTGTATGAGTTGCCTAGCAGTATAAAGGACGAGGACGCTATATTTGCCGAGTACATAGCGCTTGGGCTAAATGCGCTGTCGCAAATATCACTAGAAAAGGCAGAGTATGTGGCTATTTTTGGCGGGGGTATAACGGGCAATATTTTGGCGCAGTTAGTGTTATACTATCAAGCCGTTCCGATAATAATTGATGACGATGAGCATAAACTAGAGATAGCAAAAGCGCACGGGGTTTACTACACAGTTAATGCTAAAACAGAGAATGTGCAAAGTAAGATAAGAGAGATAACATCATCTCGCGGTGCGGAAGTGGGCGTGTATATTGCAAGTAGTAATTTGGACTTAGGCGATATGCTAGGTAGTATGGACGAGTACGGCAGAGTGTGCATATTGGGTACAGAGTATAACAAGCAGTATTTGAATGTGTCGCTTACGCAAATATTATCTAGGCAGTTAAATGTGCTTGGTGTGAAAAGTGGCTATGGCTTTATGGCGCAAGCAATAAACATACTAGCAAACAAAGCGGTAAACTTAACGGGGCTTACTAGAGAAGTTGTGCAGTTTAAAGATGTGCCAAAGGTTTTAGAAAAACTGGCGGGGGAGAGTGTGCCACAATATAAAACGGTGGTGAAAACTTAAGCACAATGTACAAATTACAAATTACAATGTACAAATGTTATACTGATTAAATACAAAGCGTTTGAACAGTCTGCATTTTGTAATTTTAGGCAAAGTAGGCTTTGCTCGCGCTAAGCGGTGAAACATTTGTAATTTGTACATTGTAATTTGTAATTTTAAAAATATGCTTCCAAAAAAGGTTAGAAAATGTAATATTGGGGGAATGGCGGTTTACGAAGGGATAATGTTTATAAGCCGCCGCTCTGCCGCTTTGGCTGTTAGAAATGCTAACAGCGATATTATATTTTACACAAAAAGAAAAAGTGATAGACTGCCCCTTATTGCAAAAATACCAATACTACGCGGACCTTACCTTTTGGTTAAGCAGATGTTAAGTGGCTATAAAATGTTTGCGAAAGCATTCGAAGTATCTTACGACTTTTTGGAAATAGATGAAGAAGAGCGATTAGCGAGAAATAAGCGAACAGCGAACAGCGAACAGCGGGCAGGGAACAGCGAGCAGGGAACAGAGAACAGCGAACAGCGAACAGGGATGAATAAATGCGTAAATCAAGCAGATGCTTTTGTTAATAAAACTTCGGGGGATGAGGCTCATCCCTCATCCCTCAACGCTCATCCCTCTAATACTAGTTTAGGTTGGGTTATAGTTTTAGGGCTTGTGTTGGGGCTTGCGCTTGCGGTTGGGCTTTTTTTTATATTGCCAACTGCGCTTGCTGGTTTGTTTAATAGCCTTTTTGGTTTGCAGATAGAGGGTTTGGGGCTTACGTTTTTTGAGGGCGGGATTCGCATTATTATATTTTTACTGTATCTAAGTTTTACATCACTACTAAAAGATATTAGGCGAATTTTTATGTATCACGCGGCAGAGCATAAGGTTTTAAATTGTTATGAAAGGGGTATGGACTTGAGTGTTGAAAATGTGCAGTTAAACTCGCGCCGTCACGCAAGGTGTGGCACAGCATTTTTGTTTTTGCTTATGATAACTAGCATACTTGTGTTTTCGTTTTTTGCTGGCACAAATATAACTTATTGGTGGCAACGTATACTGCTTAGAGTTGCGCTTGTTCCGCTGATTGCGGGCTTGTCGTACGAGATTTTAAGGCTAGCATCAAACTATAAAATATTTTTTGTGCTGTTTTATCCGCTTGTTTTGCTGGGGCTTTTAATGCAAAGTTTTACAACTAGAAAGCCATCGGACGATATTGTAGAAGTTGCAATTGCCGGCTTTAACAAGGTGTTAGAGTTAGATGAAAACAGCGAGTTAGAGTTAGAGACTTTTCCAAACTACAGAGTAACAAGTTATGTGAAAAACGAAATGGGCGAGATTTTAGGGCAAGTGGCGTGTGATATAGAAGCGGCGGCAGAAACTGACTTAATATTACAAACGCTTTTAAGCGTAGATAGGGGCGGGCTAGAGAGGTTTAAGATAATTGATAGTACTGTGGCAGACAAAGCACTATACATTTGTAAGCAAAGGGCGGTAGAAAACAAGCCACTTCAGTATTTGCTAGGTAGCGCACACATATACGGCGTAGATGTAGCGGTTAACTCTGATGTGCTGATTCCGAGAATGGACACAGAGATTTTGATAGATGAAGTTATAAAAAGCGTACAGCGTACAGCATACAGCGGGGGTGGCGGTCAGCGGGGCGGCGAGCAGAATTCAGAATTCAGAATTAGTGTATTGGATTTATGCACAGGAAGTGGAATAATTGCTATTGCTTTGGCTAAAGAGTTTGGGGATAGCGCTAGCGTAATGGCAACGGATATTTGCGAAAAGGCACTAGGCTTAGCAAAGCAAAACGCAAAAGATAATGGCGTTAGTGTAAACTTTATACAAAGCGATTTGTTCGAAAGTTTGGGGGCTTCAACAAGCACGGGGGGTATTTCTCAAACCTTGAACGCTGAGAGCATTTTGCTGTTTGATATAATAGTATCTAACCCGCCATACATCAAGTCGGCAGATATAAATAATTTAGATGACGTTGTAAAGCACAACGAGCCGCGCCTAGCGCTAGATGGCGGGGCAGATGGGCTAGATTTTTATAGGCGTATTGCGAATGAGGCAAAAGGTTATATTAACAAGGGCGGTAAACTACTACTAGAAATAGGTGCAGACCAAGCAGAGCAAGTAAAAAGCATACTAGCCCAAAGTGGTGACTTTGCGGATATAAAAATTGTAAAAGACCTAAACGGGCTAGACCGAGTTGTTAAAGCAACTAGGTCATAAAAAAAGGCTTCAAAGAAGCCATAAAACAATTGTTCAATGTTCAGTGTTCAATGTTCAGTGTTCAATGAAAATAGGGGTAAAATTATGACAAGTGGCGAGCAAATTATGTTTAGTATAATAATGTATGGCACAATTGCGTTTGTGGCAGCGCTGATTTTGATTATGGCGCCTGTGCTTAAGCGGTGCGCGGGGGCTAAGCCTAACCGCTTTGTAGGTTTTAGAACAAGGCGTGCTATGTCGTCTCAAGAGGCGTGGACGTTTACGCATTTGTATGCTAGCAGATTGTTTTTTATAGCGGGCGTGATTACTGTTTTGATGTCTGTGCCGGTGGTTATACTTACAGTTATACTGTGGAATATTACGGGCGTGATGTCTGATGAATTTGCTATAATATTTTTGGCTTGCTTTATTGGTGTGCAAATGATTCCGATGCTAGCGGCAATGATAAGAACACTAGTAGTATTACATAGAACGTTTGACAAAAACGGGGAGAGAATTAATTAATGTTAAATTTTAAATTTTAAATGTTAAATGATTTCACCCGCTAGCGCGGGCAAGATTAAGGTTTTGCAAATTGGAAAAATACCAAATTGCAGGCTGTCCAAATGCTTGGCGTTTAATGAGTTTAACCATTTAACATTTAAAATTTAGCATTTAAAATTTCAAGGAGTTTATGTTTGAGAAATTAAAAAGTATTGAAGAGAAGTTTAACAAGTTGACAGACCAAATCGCAGACCCTAAAATAATTTCTAACCAAAGCGAGTGGCAAAAACTTGTGAAAGAGCATAGCAGTCTGCAACAAATTGTAGACAAGTTTTTGCAATTAAAAAAGTGCATTAAAGATATTGACGATGCTAGCAGTATGAAAGAGACAGAGAGCGATAAAGATATGCTTGCAATGCTTGAAGAAGAGTTAGAAAGCGCAAAAGAGCTTAAGCCAAAACTAGAGAGTGAGCTTAAAATATTGCTACTCCCAAAAGACCCAAACGACGACAAAAACGTTATTATAGAGATTAGGGCTGGCGCGGGGGGTGATGAGGCGGGGCTTTTTGGCGCGGAACTTATGCGTATGTACAAGCGTTTTGCAGAGCGCGGCGGGCTTGCTATAGAGGATATAGAACTTAATATTACAGAACTTGGCGGCGTAAAAGAAGTTGTGTTTATGCTTCAGGGGGTGGGTGCATTTGCTAGGCTGAAGTATGAGAGTGGGGTTCACCGTGTTCAGCGCATACCGCAAACAGAGTCTCAAGGGCGCATTCATACTTCCACCGTAACAGTTGCGGTTTTGCCCGAAGTTGAGGACGTTGAAGTGGATATTAAAGATAACGACCTTAAAATTGATACGTTCAGAGCGGGCGGCGCGGGCGGACAAGCGGTTAACAAACTAGAGAGTGCCGTTAGAATAACGCATATACCAACAGGGCTAGTGGTTCAATGCCAAGACGAGCGCAGTCAGTTAAGAAATAAAGACAAGGCGCTTAAAATTTTAAAGGCGCGACTTTACGACCATTTTAAGCAACAAGAGGATGCGAAGTATGCCCAGCACAGAAAGTCGCAAGTTGGCACGGGGGATAGGTCAGAGCGTATTAGAACATACAACTATCCGCAAGGCAGAATAACAGACCACCGCATAGGTTTTACGGCATATAATCTGCCAGAGTTTTTAGATGGCGATATAGGTGCGCTGATAGATGCTTTAACGACTGCGGACAATCTGGCGAAGTTAAGCGCAGAACAGTAAGGGGGTAAGTATGATAAAATGTCCAAAGTGTAGCCATAAGTTTGTGGCGGCTGAGAACGAGGCTTTAAAAGAAGCGCTAAAGGCAAGAGAGCAAGAGATTAGGGACGAGTTTAATGTTAAGTTTAACAGCGTAGTTGCCAAAAAAGAAAAGGAAGTAGAACTAGAACTGGCGCGGGCGCGACAAAACGAAAAACTTGCTCTAGATAGTGCATCTAGTGCAAGGAAAGAATTTTTGGCGCTTAACGAGCAACTTCAAAAAGCAGAGTTAGAAAAAAACAACCTAGAGATTAAAATGCGCAAAGAGTTAAACGCACAGATTGAAGAAGTGCGCAAAAAAGCAAAGGACGAGTCTGATAATCAGAGCGCGCTACGCATTAAAGAGTTAGAACTTCAACTTACGCAAACCACCGAAAAGATGAAAGAGGCACAAGCGCGCGCAGAGCAAGGAAGCCAGCAAATTCAGGGCGAGGTGTTAGAGCAAGAAGTTGCAAGCCAACTAAAGCAAGAATTTTTTCAAGACATTATAAGTGATGTTAACACGGGGCAAAGGGGCGCAGATATAATACAGGTTGTTAGAAACAATAGGCTTGCCGAGTGTGGAATTATTGCGTGGGAAGTTAAAAATGCGCAATGGTCGGACACTTGGCTTTCTAAACTTAAAACTGATATGCAAGCGGCAAATGCTGATGTTGGGGTTATTGTGTCTAGGTTTATTGGCAAGAAGTATTCTGATATTTATAATGTAGAAGGGAAGGGGCTTATTTGGCTCGTAAAACCACAGTACATATCTGCAATTGGGCATATGCTAAGAAACGCATTTATTAAAGTTGCAGAGGCGCACAAGGGTTCGCAAATAACTGATGATAAAATGAAAGCCTTTTACGAGTATATAAAAAGCCCGACTTTCAGAAATAAGATAGAGAGCGTAGTAAAGGGCTACGACCAACTTAAACTAGAGTTAGAAAAAGAGAAAAAGGCGGCAAAACTTAGGTGGTCTAAGCAAGAAAAATCTTACGAGGCTATTATGCAAAACATACTAAGTTTTTATGGCGACTTGCAAGGTATAGGTGGCAAGGATATAGAAGACCTATTGTTAGAGGGTGAGACAGAAAACTAAAGGTTGGTGAGAAAAGATAGGTTTAGGCTAAGCAGAAAACTAATCGAGGAATTTATGGATAAGAAAGAACAAAAGCAGTTAAGAAAAAAGATTTTGGCAGATTTTAAAGCGGGTGAGAAAAGGCTTAAAGGCTTAGAGCCAACGCGTGAGAATTTGCTTGAACTTGCTGTGCATTATGTTAAGTATGGTAAAGTAGATAAGGCTATAGATAGTTACGAGCGGGTTTTAAAGATGTTGGCTGACACTATGGCTAGTGGGGCGGATAATGCTTTGGCTGGTGGGGCAGAAAGAACTATGGCTGAGAGCGCAGATAATAATAGCACTATGGCTAACATATTAGTTGAAGTTGCAAACCTGCATATGTTTATATCAGCATACGACAAGGCAGAGAAAGCGCTTTTGTGGGCTAGAGAGATTACTGCAGATAATATAGAAGTGCTAGAGGCGCTTGGTGCGTGCTATATATTTAAAAAGCAGTATGACAATGCTTTAGCGCTGGCTATTAATGGTATAGAATTAACGGGCGGTTTAGACGCGCGCTTTTTTGTGTTGCAAGCGTATGCGCTTGATAGTTTAGGCAAATATAAAAGTGCAGAGCAAGCCTTTTTAAAAGCGCTAGAGTTAGAGCCTGATAACGAAGACTATAAAAGTGACTTAGAAAATTTAAAGACCAGAATGCAAGAAGTATAAAAGTAAATGCAAGAAAACAAACAGCGAACATCTTGCAAAACCTATTTTAAGGTTTAGTAAAAATAAGGAGAGAATAAAAAATGGTTACATTAGAGCAAATTAAACAGAACAAAGATTTTGCTGCTATGATAAAGGCGGCGTGCGATTATCTAGAGCAAAAGGGCTTTACAGAACACGGAATGCGTCACGTAAATTATGTATCGGAAAGCGCTTACAATATTTTGCAAGCCTTAGGTTACAGCAAAAGAGATTGCGAGCTTGCGGGTATGGCGGGCTGGCTACACGATATAGGAAACTTTATAAATAGGTCGTCCCACGCGCTTACGGGCGCCGCTATCGTTTTTCCTATGCTGATAGAACTTGGTATGGCAATAGAAGAAGCGATAGTTATAAGCTCTGCGCTTGGCAATCACGACGAGTCTATAGGCGTGCCGACAAATGCAATAACTAGCGCGCTTATAATTGCAGATAAGTCAGATGCGCACAAAACGCGGGTAAGAGACCAAGAAGATAGCAAAAGGGCGGAAGCAGACGACATTCACGACAGGGTAAACCTTGCAATAAAAAAGAATATGCTTGTTATGGACGTTAAGCAAAAAGTTATAAAGGCTAAGTTTATAATGGATAACACAAAAGCGTCGGTGATGGACTTTTTGCAAATTTATATAGACAGAATGATTTTATGCGAGCGGGCAGCAAAAAATCTAGGTTGTACATTCCAACTTATAATAAACGACTTTATAGTTAATAGACAACTATCAAACGGAACAGTAAGTGAGAAAGACATAAAACTAGAGCGCAGCGAAACCAAACTTTGTGACAACTAGAATTAAAGAAATATTTAAGCAATTAGTTTAAAAACTCAATTATGTTTTTGTGAAATGCTATTACTGTGTTTTGTTGCTCGGTTGTCCAGTAACTTGGTAAGCAAAGCGAATTGTGTGCTTTGTTGCATATAGATATTAAGTGTTGCAAAAAGCGCTCGCTTGCTAGTATTTTTTCTGCCCTATTGTAAAATGGGTTTAAAATAATTGCTAGCGTATTGTTATACTCTCTAACAACGCCAAAATAACTATCCGACATAGTTTGGTTTTTTAAGGCAGAGTAATCAGGGACTGAGGCATAGTCATTTTGATAGTTAGTTGTGTTTTGTGCTAGCGCACTAGTTTTTGTTTGGTAGTTAAATGTGTTTTGCATTTTAATTTTCTCCTATCGGGCATTTTCGGCTTTACCACTTGCCCGTTAGTGCAGTATGCTAAGTATATTTATTGACAACTAGATACCAGCATATGCACATAAATTAATTTGTATTCTATAGGATTATTGGAAAGCGGATATATGTCGTCCGTTAGTAAAAGACTTGGCTTCCTACACTCGCATTATAACATAACAACCTATACAAAGGTTTGTATAGGTCTAGCAAAAAGAGCAACCTATACAAACCTTTGTATAGGTCTGGCACATATTACAAAACCACCTGCATATAATAGAAGTGGGGAGTATATAAGCGGTTTAGTATAAATCTTTGTCACAAAAAATTCATAATTATTTTTTTGCTGAAAAATGTTTGACTTCTATTTTGAAATGTGGTATTATATTTAAGTCTATGGTTGTAAAATTTTTAACTGTAAACAATTTGGAATATTTTGTTAAGCAAACTTAGTTTGTATATGCTTTTTTGTGTATGCGGATAAAGTCGGCTTAGCGCCGACTTTTTTGTTGTAAAATGTTAGGTGCTTAAAATTTAAAAAGGTCGGGCTAAAAAGATTGGGCTTTAAGGGCAAATTAGTACAAAAATGTTTTTAACAAAGGTGGCAAAATCTTTTTAATAAAAACAAAAATATTTGTGCAAATTTTGTAAAAAAACTTTTCGAAAAACAGTTGACAAATTTCTACAAGTGTGGTATGATATATATCCTGCCTAAATGCAGAACACGGGCGTTATGGTTTGAACCTCATCGTGCATAAGCTTAAGGTAGCATATATTGTGGTATTTAATATACTTTTTATATGCTACTTTTTTTGTGAGAAATGTTTGTTTGAGAGATGAGGGTTCAGCGAACAGCGTTCAGGGGTAAGAGAATAGAGACGAGCGTTTAAGTAGGGGCTAAGGTAGGCGGGAATATAATTTTTGATATCTGTAGTGCAATAGCACTTTGATATATATAACAATTCTGAATTTGTAATTTGCAATTCAGAATTAAAAAACTAACTGTTGTTAGTTTTGTGAACATTGACAACTGCATAAGAGAGTAAGACATTATAAAATAATACAAACACGATATATACAGGTCTAGGGCGTTTGTTTTAGTTAACTTGTTGGATGTTGAAAAAACATTTGCCAAGAAAACGAAAACTGCACCCGAAAAATTCTGTGTATAGTCTGTAGAGTAATATGATGCTTACACGAAACAACAATTTTAACAAAATCTTTACGATGTAAATGTTACTTGTGGTATATTGTTACTTGCATAGTAATATGTAAGCCATAGATATATTATAAAGCCATAATTTACATCAAAACAATTAACAAATCAAGGTTACAAACAAACTCATGCGAAGTGTTGTTGTAGAGTTATACAACTAATTTGCTTCCAAGCGCTTTGAAGTGCTAGGTGCAAGTTAGACAAGGCGAGATGAGGCTTGGCGAAGTGCCGCGTACTGTATGTACGCAAACAAGTCAAACGAAATCTCAACGAAGTATAACGAAGCACATAGCGCTTCAAAAACTTTATAGATTAAGCTACAAAGAGCATAGGGTGGATGCCTTGGCACCAGACGCCGATGAAGGACGCGACAAGCTGCGAAAAGCTACGGGGAGCTGCAAATAAGCGTTGAGCCGTAGATGTCCGAATGGGGAAACCCGGCGCGGGTAATACTGCGTCATCATTAACTGAATACATAGGTTAATGAAGGGAACCCGGGGAACTGAAACATCTAAGTACCCGGAGGAAAAGAAAGCAAACAAGCGATTCCGTGAGTAGTGGCGAGCGAAAGCGGAACAGGCCAAACCGGTGGTAGCAATACCATCGGGGTTAGGACCCACACAAATAGACTGCAAGCCGTAGTCGAAGAGCATTGGAAAGTGCTGCCAAAGAGAGTAATAGCCTCGTAGGCGAAACGGCAAACAGCTAGTGGGTATCCAGAGTAATTCAGGGCACGTGAAACCCGGAATGAATGTGGGAGGACCATCTCCTAAGCCTAAATACGATCTGGTGACCGATAGAGTATAGTACCGTGAGGGAAAGGTGAAAAGTACCCCGGGAGGGGAGTGAAAGAGTACCTGAAACCCTATGCTTACAAGCAGAGAGAGCACGACTTAACGTGTAATCTCGTACTTTTTGTAGAACGGGCCGGCGAGTTACATTACGTTGCAAGGTTAAGCTATTAAGTAGTGGAGCCGTAGCGAAAGCGAGTCTTAAATGGGCGATTTAGTAGCGTGGTGTAGACCCGAAACCGGGCGACCTATCCATGAGCAGGATGAAGACTGGGTAACACCAGTTGGAGGTCCGAACCCGTGAGCGCAGCAAAGCTCTGGGATGACTTGTGGATAGCGGAGAAATTCCAATCGAGCTCGGAGATAGCTGGTTCTCTCCGAAATAGCTTTAGGGCTAGCCTCGCACCATAGATTATTGGGGGTAGAGCACTGAATGACCTAGGGGGCTTCACGGCTTACCGAAGTTTATCAAACTCCGAATACCAAATAATCGTTATGCGGGAGTCAGTCTATGTGAGATAAGTTTCATAGACAAAAGGGAAACAGCCCAGATCTACAGCTAAGGTCCTTAAATGTATGTTAAGTGGTAAAGGATGTTTCATTGCTAAAACAACCAGGATGTTGGCTTAGAAGCAGCCATTCATTTAAAGAGTGCGTAATAGCTCACTGGTCGAGTGATGGAGCGCCGAAAATTCACGGGGCTAAAACATACTACCGAAGCTTAGGGCGATAATATCGCGGTAGGAGAGCAATGTATGTGGGCAGAAGCCGTATCGAAAGGGGCGGTGGACTGCATACAAGAGAAAATGCCGGCATGAGTAGCGAAATTAGAGTGAGAATCTCTAACGTCGAAAACCTAAGGTTTCCTGGGGAAGGTTCGTCCGCCCAGGGTTAGTCGGGACCTAAGGCGAGGCAGAAATGCGTAGCCGATGGACAACTGGTTGATATTCCAGTACCACCAATAGTCGTTTAAACGATGCAGTGACACAGAAGGATAGCTCATCCGTGTTTATGGATATACACGGCCAAGTATTGAGGCGGATAGAATAGTGAAGTACGTTCTATCTTAACGCTGGGATGCGATGGGGAGTGAAAATTAGTAGCGAAGTGAGTGATTTCACGCTGGCGAGAAAAACTGCTAAGTATGGCTAAAGGTGCCCGTACCGCAAACCGACACAGGTAGGTGGGGTGAGAATCCTAAGACGAGCGCAAGAACCATTGTTAAGGAACTCGGCCAAATGACCCCGTAACTTCGGGAGAAGGGGAGCCAGTGTAAAAGCTGGCCGCAGTGAAAAGGCCCATGCAACTGTTTATCAAAAACACAGGTCTCTGCGAAAGCGTAAGCTGACGTATAGGGGCTGACGCCTGCCCAGTGCTGGAAGGTTAAGGGGACGGGTTAGCGCAAGCGAAGCTCGGAACTTAAGCCCCAGTGAACGGCGGCCGTAACTATAACGGTCCTAAGGTAGCGAAATTCCTTGTCGGGTAAGTTCCGACCCGCACGAATGGCGTAATGACATGGGCGCTGTCTCAACAGTGGATGCGGCGAAATTGTTGTATACGTGAAGAAGCGTATTACCTGCGACTGGACGGAAAGACCCCGTGCAGCTTTACTGCAGCTTGATATTGTGCTTTGGCCGTAAGTGTACAGGATAGGTGGGAGACTTTGAAGCAGAGGCGTCAGCCTTTGTGGAGTCACCCTTGGGATACCACCCTCTTACGTCTGAAGCTCTAACTCTGTGCCGTTATCCGGGCAGAGGACAGTGTCTGGTGGGCAGTTTGACTGGGGCGGTCGCCTCCTAAAGAGTAACGGAGGCGCTCAAAGGTTGGCTCAGATTGGTCGGAAATCAATCGCAGAGTGTAAAGGCACAAGCCAGCTTAACTGCAAGAGTGACAACTCAAGCAGATACGAAAGTAGGACTTAGTGATCCGGCGGTAGGGAATGGAACTGCCGTCGCTTAACGGATAAAAGTTACGCCGGGGATAACAGGCTTATCTCCCCCAAGAGTTCACATCGACGGGGAGGTTTGGCACCTCGATGTCGGCTCATCACATCCTGGGGCTGAAGCAGGTCCCAAGGGTTCGGCTGTTCGCCGATTAAAGTGGTACGTGAGCTGGGTTCAGAACGTCGTGAGACAGTTCGGTCCCTATCCATCGTGGGCGTAGGATATTTGATGGGATCTGCTCCTAGTACGAGAGGACCGGAGTGGACGCACCTATCGTGTACCAGTTATCACACCAGTGGTACGGCTGGATAGCGAAGTGCGGAATAGATAAGCGCTGAAGGCATCTAAGCGCGAAACTAACCCAAAGATAAGATATCCCATAGAGTTAATCTAGTAAGTCCCCTTATAGACTATGAGGTTGATAGGTCGGAGGTGTAAGTGCAGTAATGCATTCAGCTAACCGATACTAATAGGACGAGGGCTTAATCATTAAGTAAGCACTAGATGCGAGCAAGACAAGAAAAGTGGCGGCTTTGCCGAAGGCGCGTACCGAGCGTACGCAACTGAGGAAAAACGCAAAACTTGACGCAGTATTGCGAAGCATATAGGGCTTACGGAAACCTATAAAATGGTTTCTATACAACCTTGTACGCATAATTAAGTTTTTGCAAACAAGTTGTTGTTTCGTACACACTTTAAGAGGTCTAACCCATCTCTTAAAAAACGTAGTTTTGTGCAAAGTTATTGCAGATGTGCCCACCATTAAAGTGTGCACACGCTTTGGGATAAACTTCCCAAAAAGGTTTATACCCAAAAGGTATATCCTTTTAAGAGGTACATCGCATAGTGGTAATACAAAACTACAAACTCTTATGCAGTTGTCAGTGTTCATTTACAAATGTTAAATGCTGAATGTTAAATGTTTAATTATTACACCGCTTACGCGGTAAGAATTATTTTGCTAACTGTTCAATAGTAATGCAAAAAACGAATTAAACAATTTAACATTTAAAACTTAACATTTAAAATTGACCTGTGCCATTACGGTGGCTATAGCGAGGGGGAACCACCCGTTCTCATACCGAACACGGAAGTTAAGACCCTCAGCGCCGAAAATACTTACAGGGAGACCTGTCGGGAAGATAGGACGCTGCCGTTCCATTAAAAAGCCTTACGAATTTTTTCGTAAGGCTTTTTTCTATTATAAACCCGTTCTCATACCGAACACGGAAGTTGACACTAAAAAAGCCAAAGCATAACGCTTTGGTTTTTTCTTTTTTGTGTGATTTTGATGTTGTCGGTTTTAAATTATGGTATTGCGTGGCTTAGTTAGTTTTATTAAATGTGGATAACTAGATGTAAAAAAATGTAAAATTTTGAAAAAAAGTACCGCAAAACGCTTGCTTTTTGACTGACTGACTGACTGATATAATTATAATTGCCCACAATTTTCTAATTTGTGTGGATAACTAACCATTAAAAAGCGGCAACAGTTGTTATATAAAGTTGCCCAAAGCGGAGGTATAATATGATAATTTTTGATGACACCTTAATTAACATTATCTTAATTGCAGCAATTGTTCTACCTGTAGTATTCATAATTTTTTATTTAGCAACGGCAGGACATCGCGATTTTATTAGCAGTGCTTCGCAAATAGATAAAGGTATGAGTAAGGACAGAATTATGCGCATAATGAAGCAGGCGCCAAAGTATAAAGAATGGGACGGCAGTAATTCAGTTTACATATGGGAAAAGACTCAAAGCGGTGGTTGGTCTTGGAGTCAAGGCAAAGTAACTAGACGATTAACAGTAACTTTTGATAGCAATAATAAAGCAGTTGAAGTACTAAAAACAAATTTAGATAAAGGTACAAGGTAGGTGGATAATGAAAAAACGAATAATGCTTTTGTGTGTTATATTACTACCGTTAGTTTTTCCGGGGTTAGTTCGCTGTAGTTTTGATGAAAATGGTTATGATACAAACCCTAGTGTAAATATAACAATGCGCGTAGAGTCGTATTGCCAAAGATTTCACGCCCCATATTCTTACATATGGATAACATTAACCAATACAAATTCGCAGTCACTTGTTTTGAATTATGATAATTTTTCAGTTGTTTTGTGCAACGCAATATATCATAGACCGCATAGAAATTTGGAACGCGGAGAAGTTTCAATTGAGCCGGGGCAGTCGCTTTCGTGGGCAACTTCATTTCAATCAAATACTGCCAACCAGTTTGGATTTATACATTTTTCGATAGTAGGTTTTGAATATAGGGGAACAAGGGTTATAACAATATCAAACTCTAGAATGGTTGCCTTTGCACCGAATATCAATTTACAAATTTTTTATGCGACCGCTAATACTCGCATTAACGGAGTGTTGAGAGAGTGACGGTATTAATAAGTAATCTGTAAATAGGCTCTAGCGAAGAGCGTGTGTAAACTAAAAAATAAATAACAAAAAGGAAAAAGTATATGTTTTACATTAATGACAAAAATCGAGCCACAAAATTGAAAGAGAAAAAGTTTAGCGATTTAAAAGTTAAAGAGCGAGACCACTTGCAAGAATGGATAGCACATAACCCAAAAATCTTAAAAGAGGACTTGCTTATTATCCAAAAAGAATTTGCAGGCTGGGACGGCACATCAGAGCGACTTGATTTGCTAGCACTAGACAAAAGCGGAAACTTAGTTATTATAGAAAACAAAACTGACGACTCGGGTAAAGATGTTGTTTGGCAAGCATTGAAATATGCTTCTTATTGCGCTATACTAACACATCAAAACATTCAAGATATGTATCAAAAATATCTAGGAACAAAAGAAAGTGCAGAACAAAACTTACGTGCCTTTTTCGACAAAGAATTTGAAAGTGTAGAACTTGCAGACCAACGAATAATCTTGGTTGCGAATACATTTAGAAAGGAAGTAACCTCTACTGTGCTATGGCTTATTGAGCGCGGTATAAACATTAAATGCGTAAAGGTGCAACTTTTTGTAGACAACAAAACGTATCTTAATAGTGGACAAATCTTGCCTATTAGTGACATCGGCGACTATCAAATTAAAATGGCAGAAAAAAGGCAAGATAACGTGTCTCAAAAGCAACGCAGCATAAATAGAATGCTATTTTGGGAAAAAGCATTGCCACGCCTAAGAGAAGTTACGGCTATGTTTGAGAATGTTAACCCTGCCAAAGAGAACTGGTTGGGTGGGGCAACTGGCGTTGGCGGTGTTACTTTTCAACCCGTGATTTTGGAAGACTCAGCACGGGTAGAATTATCAATACGAACAAAAACTAAAGAGCGAAACAAAGAAATTTTTGCTTACCTATTCAAATATGAAAAAGAAATTGAAAAAGCATTTGGCAAAAAATTAAATTGGAAAAGCGAAGATACAAAAACAACAAGTGATATCTCATACGGCACTAGTGAGTTTGGTGGAAGAAATCAAGAAGATGTTACACAAGTTGTTGAATGGCTAGCAACAGAACTTGCAAAATTAAAAAATGCAATTGAGCCTTATTTGAACAAGTTTAAACCAACAAAGTAAAGCAAAAAACGAATTAAATAGTGCGTGGCAGTTGACACTTAAAGAACCAAAGCATAACGCTTTGGTTCTTTTTTTACGCTTATTTGACATAACAATATTGTCGTTGTGCTAAGCGTTTAATTTTATTGTCCTATTGCAAACAACTTTAAGGTGCGTGCAATTTGTGGCAAATTTGGCTCAAAAACCTTGCAATTTGTGGCAATTTTGGCTTTAAAAGGTTGCAATTTGTGGCAAAAAGTGTATAAAAAACCTGCAATTTGTGGCATAATTAGTTTGACTTACTTTTAAAGATATGGTAAAATAAGTATATGGAAAGAAAAGTTTTGAATGAATTAGTGGAGTGGAAAAACTCGGAAGGTAGGAAGCCACTTATTTTAGAAGGTGCTAGGCAAGTTGGCAAGACTTGGCTAATGCGCGAGTTTGGAAAAGCACATTTTGAAGATGTTGCCGAATTTAACTTTGATGAGAACGAAGAGTTAAAGTCGCTTTTTAAGTCTACTAAAAACCCAGAAATATTATTAGAGCGCTTAAGCATAATTCACGGCAAGGCAATACAGCCGCAAAAAACGCTTATTATTTTTGACGAAATACAAGAGTGTCCGCAAGCGCTTAACGCACTTAAATACTTTAAAGAAAAAGCACCGCAGTACGCCGTTATATCTGCGGGAAGTTTACTAGGCGTATACTTAGCAAAGGGGCATTCACATCCTGTTGGGCAGGTAAACATTATGCAAATCTACCCAATGTCTTTCGAAGAATTTTTGTTAGCGCTTGCACCAAATATGCATACCCTTTATACTCAGATTAAAAAGGGGGATATGATAGAGGAAATTTTTCATACGCGCTTTATAGAACTTTACCAAACATACTTAATTGTTGGTGGCTTGCCAGAGTGCGTTAAAGTTTGGCGAGATACAAAAGATATTTCTGCGCTCTCACAAAAAATGAATGAATTAATTGCAATATACGAAAGAGATTTTTCTAAACATAATTCAAGCATAAACGCAGCAAGAATACTTATGGTGTTTAGAAACATAGCGGCTCAACTCTCTAAAGAGAATAACAAGTTTGTTTATAGCGATATCGGGAAAGGTGCGCGGGCGAGAAATTTTGAAGAGGCGATAGAGTGGCTGGTTACTTCTGGTATGATTAACAGAGTGTACTTGACTAAGAAAAATGAAATGCCGCTTAATGTCTATAAAGATTTATCTGCATTTAAATTGTACTTATTTGACACGGGTTTGCTTAAACATATGGCGGGCATTCCAAACGAGTATATAATACTAAATAAAGACTTTCAGTTTAAAGGTGCGCTTACAGAAAACTTTGTAGTGCAAGAAATAAACTCTAACTGGGCAGTAGCGGGGGCGTCGCGCACAAGCCTTAACTATTTTACATTTGGCAGATACGAAATAGATTTTATGTTTCAAGACAAAAGCGGGAACATTATACCCATAGAAGTAAAGTCGGGCAAAAACACTTCGTCTGTAAGTTTTAGCGCCTACAACGAAAAATATAACCCAAAGCAAAGAATAAGATACTCGCTACTAAACTACAAAATAGATAGTAATATAACAAACATACCACTATACTTATGTGGCAAAACAAAAGAATTAATATAGGTTTGAAATAAAAAAGCCAGCGTATAAGTGTTGGCTTTTTTGGTTTGGTTAAACTAGTGGTTTGTTTTTCTGCCTGTTAGGTAGTCTAGGGTTACATCGAAGTAGTCTGCAATTTTCATAAGCCCACGCATTGTAGGCTCACTTTTACCAGTTTCCCAATAACTTATTACGGCATTAGAAACATCTAACTCTTTGGCTAAGGTGTTTTGGCAAATGCCTTTTTCTTTTCTAAGGTCTAAAAATATATCTTTGAATTCCACAGTATTATTCTAACAAAATTTAGAAAAAGTTAAAAAAATCTAAAAACTTTTAGATAAACGTTTGACTTTCTAAAAATAATTAGATACAATATATGTATGGAAATTTTTGCGAAAAAGTTGAGAGAGTTAAGGGTTGCTAGGGGGCTTAGTGAGAGAGAGTTGGCTGGTAGGTTGGGGTTTGGGGTGCAGACTGTTAAAAATTATGAAAGGGGTGTTAGCGTGCCTCGGGTTAGTAGGTTTATGAAAATTTGCGACTTTTTTGAAGTAAGCCCGCATTATCTGCTTGGGGTATGATAGCGCCGAAAGTAAATTTGAGTGCTAGACAAACGACTACTGTAACAACTGGCGCTGTAGCAAACTCGCGCTGTACGATTTTGAGATGTGCCTAAAATAATTATTGCAAGTGCTGAGACAATTTGAAAAGGGCGTTGTGGATAAGGTTGTCGTTTTGCAAAATTTTGGGGGTTATTTTTGTTTTAGCGTTTTTAGCAGGTTTTGCATTTTTTGGTGTGTGCTTTGCAGTTTTTTGTAAATCTAGGTTTTCTGGTTCGTTGTCGTCCCACATTGCTGCTAGCATTGCGGCTTTTACGTTTAGGTGTAAGTTTTTTGAAGCGCCGCCTGTTAGTATAATGGTTGCCGAGTTTATGTTATGCTCACGCCTCATCTCGGTAAGTGTTTGTATTAGCAATTGTGCAACCATACCTACATAGCCAAAGTATATTCCCGAGTGCAAGTTAGAAAGTGTGCATTTGCCTATGGCAGTTTTTGGTAGCGATAGCCAAAAGTCTTCCGTTTGCCCTTTTATTATGTTGGCAAGTTCTGGCGTGAAATTTAGCGCATCTATGTACTTTGTTAGCCCGGCGGTTATAGAGCCACCTTGCAAAACAAACTTAGCACCGCTTTCTTTCGTAACAACGTTTACAGTAAGCGCCGTACCCGCCGTTAGAACAATTAGGTTGTCTGAGTGGCTTAGCAAAGCGCCGTAGCACGCTAGTATGCGGTCTATGCCCATTGTAGTGCAACAATTTAGCGTTAGCGTAGGCTCGCCCCAACTGTTGTTTAAACTATCTATATGGGTTGGCTGAAACCCGAAAACTTGTACGCAAACATCGCGTACTCTTTCTTTTTTCTCTGCCACTACGCACGAGAGGATAACACTTTTAACATCGGTTGGCTTTATGTTGTGGCTTTTTAAAAAAGTTTGTAGGTGACCCGCTTCTAGCACAGCAAAACTTGCGCTAGCAAAAATTTTTTCTTTAAACAAGGCAACTTTTGTAAGTGTGTTGCCAACATCTATTGTTACGACTATCATACATATATTGTAGCATATAATATATTATGAAGCAAATGAATTTACCAATAAAATATAATAGGCAAGCGGCTGTAGATTATGCGCGCGCTTTTGCTTACAACAGAAACCCAAAGTATTACGATTTTGAGCGGTTAGGTGGGGATTGCACAAATTTTATAAGCCAATGTTTAATTGCGGGCGGTATGCCTATGAATACCGATAAGTTTGGCTGGTATTATCAAAGTTTATCTAAGCGTTCCCCTTCTTTTACAAGCGTAGAGTTTTTGTTTAATTTTTTAACAGAGCCAACAAAGCCAAAACAAAATAGTAAGGCGCTTAGGCGTCGCGGACCTGTGGCAGTAGAGTCAGACCTTTATAGTTTGCTAGCGGGCGATATTATTCAGTTGTCTTTTTGCGGTGTGAAGTTTTCGCATAGTCTGTTGGTTGTGAATAGTGCGGGTGGCGAGTTTTCAGCAGACACTAATAACATAACAATTGCGTGCCATACTGGTGATGCCTTTAACCGCCCGCTGTATACGTATAGTTATGTGATTGCTAGGGGGCTTAGCGTATTAGGGGCTTTTAGTTAATGTAATACGCTTTTAGTTAATGTAATATGGTTGCAAAAAAAAATGCTATGTGCTATACTAAAGGTATGAATAAGTTAAGGTTTTACAATACTGAGACGCGAAAAAAAGAAGAGTTTAAGCGTGTTGGCAAGGCAAAAAACGCACCTGTTAGTGTTTATAGTTGTGGTCCGACAGTATACACATATGCGCACGTGGGCAATTTGCGCGCCTACATTTTTGTAGATGTTTTGGTTAAGGTTTTGCGCCTTAATGGCTTTTGTGTGAAGCACCTTATTAATATTACGGACGTTGGGCATTTGGTGTCTGATAGTGATGAGGGCGAGGATAAGGTTATTAAGGCGGCACGTGAGAGTGGCAAAAGCGCTTTAGAGATTACGCAGTATTTTACTGATGTATTTTTGAGTGATATAGACTTACTGAATATTTCGCGCCCAGATTATTTGCCGCGCGCAACAAACTATATCAGCGAGATGAAAGCGCTTGTTGAGACGCTTTTAGACAAGGGTTATGCATACGAGATTAAAGACGCGGGGCTTGAGAGTGGCATATACTTTGATGTGTCTAAATACAAAAACTATGGCAAACTTAGCGGGCAAAAGTTGGAAGACAAAAAGTCGCTCAGTCGTGATGTTTTAGATGTTAAAGGCAAAAGACACCCCGCAGATTTTGCGCTGTGGAAGGCGGCGCCCGACAATTATTTAATGAAGTGGGATAGCAAGTGGGGGCTAGGCTACCCCGGCTGGCACATAGAGTGTAGCGCTATGATACACAAGTTGCTGGGTGATACTATAGATATACACACGGGCGGGATAGACCACGTGCCGATTCACCACGAAAACGAAAGGGCGCAATCGGAAAGTTTTACGGGCAAGCCGCTTGCGCGCTTTTGGTTGCATAACGAGTTTTTGCTTGCAGACGGCTCTAAAATGTCTAAGAGCCTTGGCAATGCGCCAACGCTTACAGAGTTAGTTAACGACCCGAGTTTAAACATAGGCAAGTTTACACCTATACAAATGCAAACACTAGCACCTATGGCATTCAGACTTTTTTGTTTGCAAACGCATTACAGGCAGAAGTTAAACTTTACGCATAAGGCGCTTACTGCTAGCGCAAAGGCATACTTGGGGTTGGTTGATAGTGTTAAAAAGCATTATGGCGGGGCTTTTAAAGTGCCTAAAAAAAGTATAGACACCTACCGCGCAAGTTTTGTAGAGGCGCTTAACGACGACTTGGCAACGCCAAAAGTTATAGCGCTACTTTTTGAAGTGCTTAAAAATCAGCCAAGCGGTGAGATATACAATTTGGTGCAAGAGTTTGACAAGGTGTTGTCGCTTAACTTAAATATAGAAAATGCGAATAGGTTGCTAGAGAAAGGGGCAGACAAAGTAGAAATTCCAAAAGATGTTATAGACCTAGCGAATGACAGGCTAAATGCAAGGCAAAACAAAGACTGGGCATTATCAGACAAATTAAGGGCAGAGATAAATGAAAAAGGCTATGAGATTTTAGATAGTAAAGATGGCTACAATTTAAAGCCAAGGTAATAAAAGTAGGGTGAGTTAATGAGTGCAAATTATATTATCAGAAGTATACCAAATTTTAGCACAAGTTGTGAGAGTGTTGTAGAAAAAATAGCACAAGCGTTTAAAATAAAACAAGACAAGGATATGGGCGGCGCTATATATATTTTAGACTACTCGCTTGATAAAGACCACAACAGAAGCGTGTTTACAATTGAGAGCAGGGCTAGCACTCTAGAGGCTTGCTTTAGCAATTTAACAAAGGCATATTTTGGTGTGTTTGAAATCGCGCTTAAGCATATAGATTTAACAAAGCACAAAGGGGTTCACCCACGCATTGGTGCTATAGATGTTATTCCGTTTGTGCCGATTGAAAATGTTACTACGCAACAAGCGGTAGAGTTTTCTAAAGTTTTTGCGGGGCAGATTAACCAAAAATTTAATGTACCGGTTTTTTTATACGAAAAATCTGCGAAAAGTTCAGAGCGTCAAAACCTAGCGGACATACGAAAAAATGCGAGTGTGTGGTTGCCAGATTATACGATAAGGGAAAGCGGTTTGGTTAGGGGTGCTGGCTTTGTTCAGGGTGAGAGTTTAGTTGGCGATGGCTTGACTGGGGATTTAGTTGGCGACAACTTAGCCCCTCACAAAACTTTTGGTGCTGTTGCAATAGGTGTAAGGCAACCACTTATTGCGTACAACGTGTTGCTAGATACAGGTGATGTTCGCTACGCAAAAAAAATAGCCAGAGCGGTACGCGAGAGAGACGGCGGGCTTAAAGGCGTAAAGGCGCTCGGCTTGTTTTTACAATCTAAAAATAAAGCGCAAGTTAGTTGTAATATTACGGACACAGACGCTAATAATACTGATACAGTTTACGCGGCAATACAGAAAGAAGCAAGCAAACTTGGGGTTAAAATTTTATCTGCAGAACTTATAGGTTTGCTTCCAAATGCACATACTACCTAAATGTAGTTAAAGGAGTAAAGTACTTTTATGTGGCATATTTTAGATATTTTTGTGATAATAATTTTGCTGTTTATACCGCTAGTTATTTCACACATAAAATATAGGCGTAGCATACAAGGCAACAAAAACGGCTCGTATAAGGCGCAGAATTCGTCTTTAAAGCACGTTGCGCAGTTTTTTGCAGATAGCCCCGAGTTTACAGAGCATAGTAATGTGGGTAGGGCAGAGAAAAACAAAGCCCTTGCAATAGACGTTGGCATAGGCGTGTTTTTTGCATTGTCGTACTACATACTTAGGTTTCTGCACTACGATTGGGGGCGCTTCACATTCTTTCATATCTGGACGCTTATAATGTCTTTTACGCTTCCTTTTATACTTGCGTATTTTTGTAAGGGCGAGAGTGCCGAGCGCTCTGCACGCGTTGCAAAAAGGGTGGCTATAGTTATGGCTTGTATACTGCTGTTAAGCCCGCTAACAAGACCCATTCTAGCGCCGCTTTTTACAGACAGCTTAGAGTTGGTTTTGCCGCTTAATGTATGCCCGATAGCCTCACTTTTGTTTTTGCCGGCAATTGTAACGGGCAATAAAATGCTTAAAAATTTTATGCTATCCATTGCGCTTTTTGGCGGTATAGCAAACAACCTACAAGGGCTTGTGCATACTTACGGAAGTTTTTGGCAGTATCTAAATGCAGAAACTTATCTTATGCACTCGCTATTAATTATTATCCCGCTGTTTGTGTTAGCCACAAATCAAGTAACGCTAAGCGCCGAGAGTACAGTAAAAAACCTAGCGTGGCTGTATCCAATTTTTATACTAAACATATTTCTAAACCCAATTCTAGACACAAACTATTTTTTCACAAGGCCAGACAAAGTCGTGCCGGAGGCAGTATCAAGCATAGCGCACCAACTGCCATACTTCACATTATTTGGCACGCAAATATCTTACCTATATCTGTTCGCGCTAGCCTTCCTAGTAACAGTAGGCTCGCTCTTGCTATTCGTGCTAGCAGAACTTTTCGTAAAACACATACCAAAACGCACATTCCTATCTCACTATTTTGAAGAGCATAAAGAAGGCTCTATTGCCAACTATAGTGCCGATAAAAATTTAATTCAAAACAGTTGACAAAAGTTTAAGCATATGGTAAAATATATAGATTGGGCAATGTAGGCAGTAAACTCTTACAACAAAATCACATTTAAAATTTTACAACTCTGAAAAATCTCATTCAGAATTTTACAATTTACATCTACCAAAACATTTTATACACAAGGCTAAGGGTCAGAAAATCGCTTAGTCTTGTGTGGGGCTGTACAGGATTCGACTAGTTAGCGAATGTTAGAGGGTGCACGCAGTGGTGTCAGTCCACTTTAAAAGGGCAACAAAAACAAATGGCAACGATTTTGCTTACGCTGCTTAAAAATTAGCAGCCGCCTACGCTCTTAATCCGCAAGAGAGCGCAAGGTGTCATACAAAGCGGAGAACATCTTACAAGGCGCGGTCTTTACCTTGTAAGACGCCAACCAAAGACCTAGCAAAACACAAGTTGTTGCTTACTTGTGTAAGTGAAACCAAAAAGCAACTAAGCGTGTAGTACCCCTAATTGCAACTACCTAGCACGCGGGTTCAATTCCCGCCAGCTCCACCACGGCTTCGCCGTTCGGCACCAAACGAAATTTTACTTTGTAAAATTTGTGCCGACTTCGTTGCTAAGTTTTTCTTGAAAGAAACTTTCAATAAAAACGAATGATTTACCTTTTTTTGTATTGTTATTGCTGTTGTACACAATAATTAAAATTGCAAGAATTAATGTTGGTGAAAAAATGAACAATCAGAGAAAAAATAAACACGAGATAATTGCGCTAGATGCCTTTAAGATATACATAGATTCTGAAAAAAATGAATTGAGTGCAAGGTCAGCTTGGCATAAAGCATTAGATGGAAAGAAGTCTAAGGGTTGCGCCCGTTTGGCTTTTTTAGGGTTGCTAGGATACTCGAATGGCGTAAACGCTGCTTATGCGATTAAAGTGTTTAAATTATTAATTGCTGACCCTAATTATAGTCGCGGTTTGCCACTTTGGAGAGAAGCCACAAAAAATTTTGATAACCCTGAAGTTTCGCATAATGGACAAATGGATGTTGCCTTTGCCCTGTTTCATAATAGCAAGGCAAAAGAATACATTTGCAACAAACGGAGCATATAATTTAATTAACGCTTTTTCTCATAAAAGTTGTTAAGTTGCGAATAATAATTGAATGGGAAATGTAGTTGAAAAAGCAAGTGGCGCGGGGCAGGTAGTTAGGAAGTTAGGTTGTGGTAGTAGAAAGGTTGCGGTGATTGTTGGGGCTTCTAGTGGGATTGGTGAGGCGATTGCTAAGGTGTTTGTGGCGCGTGGATATTTGGTTTATAATTTGTCGCGCCGTGCTAGTGTTATTTGTGGCGTCGAGAATATTGAGGTTGATGTTGCTAATGCTGAGAGCGTGAGGGTTGCTTTTAGTGAGATTTCAGGGGCTGTACCTTGGATAGACTACTTGATTTATAGTGCGGGGTTTTCTATGGCTAGCGGGCTTGAGACTTTGGACGAGGCAGACTATAAGTATCTTTTTGAAGTTAATTATTTTGGCGCTATAAAAGTGTTTAAAACTTTTTTGCCGCTTTTAAAAACTGGTAGCGGAGGTGCGCGTGTGGTTTTTATAAGTTCTGCGGGCGCGCTTATTCCGATTCCATTCGATGGATATTATTCGGCAAGCAAGGCTAGTATCAATATGCTTGCGAAAGCCTTACACGTAGAGTTTAAACAGCGCGGGCTAAAGTTTATCAGCATTATGCCGGGCGGTGTGAACACGGGCTTTACAAAAAAGCGAAAGGTTAACAAGAAAACAACACAGCAACCAAACGCCAAAGGCTTTGAGAATGCGGTAAAAACTTTGGCAGACCAAGAGCAAAACGGAATGGACACAGACCTTTGCGCCAAAAAAATTATAAAAGTGATAGGCAAACGTAACCCGCCACTTACAAGCGTGATTGGGCTTAGCAACAAACTGCAAGCGTTTGCTTTAAACTTTATTCCTAAAAAACTGCAACTTAAAATAATAGCAAACAAATTTGGCGTGGATAAGTAAAAGCCAACTGAAAAGCAGACTACTACAAAACTCTAAATAAGGCTTTAAGTAAATTTAAATATTGCAGACAAAAAACTTCCCTAACTGAGAGAAGTTTTTTTCTTTTGCTTATGCGTTGCGTTATCGGGCAGTTTGTGTTATAATATACGTAAGAAAAAAAATCGGCTGTGGTTTAGTCCCCACACCCTCGGAGGTTAATTATGTCTAAGACTTCTAAACAAAATATCGATTGCCCTAAATGCAAAACCCCTAACGACTTTACGCTTTACAACTCGGCAAACGTAACAAACGACCCAGAGCTTAAAACAAAAATTTTAAACAGAGATTTATTTTTGTTTACTTGCAAAGAGTGCGCTTTTAAAACAATGATAGAATACCCCATTATGTATCACGATATGGATAACAGGCTTATTGTGTGGCTACTTCGCGACTTTAGTATGGAAGAATTTATTGCTCAACAATCTATGTGGTTTGCAAGCGGATACAGAGTTCGCGTTGTAGAAAACCTGCACGAGCTGATAGAGAAAATAACCATATTCGACAATAATTTAAAAGACACAGCCATAGAATATCTAAAGCGAAGCATAACGCTTCAAGCCCTAATGCAAATGAGAAACATACTAGAGATTTACTTCACGGGCATAGAAAAGCACGAGGGCAAAGACTGTTTGGCTTTTGTGTTAGTAGAAAAAGATAGCGTAAACGGCGCATACCACCCACTAGACGGCGTAGGCACACTTTTTACAGACTATCCAGAAGACTTCAGAGAGTTGCGCGATGAGGGTCGCGTTTTAGTAAACCAAAAAACAGCGACTGATTGGTTCAACGAGAAAGATAAGTAATAGTTTTGAATGTTAAATTTTAAATGTTAAATGTCTACATACATACGAACCCAGACATTTTAACAGTCTACAATTTAGCTCGGCAAATAATTTACAAATTTTTATTGCGCTAGCGGTGAAACCATTTAACATTTAAAATTTAACATTTAACATTAAATAAGGAGATTACATAATGAGTAAAGATGAAATGCAATTTGATGCACCACCGCTAGACGAGCCAGAAAAGTGTCCAGAGTGGCTTGCGGCTAAACAGTCGGGTTCTGGAATTTTTGTTACGTGGATGCCCAACAAATATAAAAATTTAAAGCCAGACCCATCTAACCCACGAATAATGACTCCCCAACAATTTTTAGAAGAGTTTAAAGAAGAAAGCCCAAAACACGCGGCAAACAATGCAGAACTGCAGAAAAAAATGCCGGAAAAGCCATCGTTTTACTATCACTATTATTTTAGGGCGCTACCAGAAATTGTTCTTGGTGCGTACGATAGGTTCGAGAAATTTATTTATGCGGGTCCGGACGTTTTAGTAAAAGTTATGCTAGATATTGCCGATATGGTAAAAAAGACGCGCGACTTCCACAACCCTAATCTGCCCGACAAGCCTTTTAATTTTGGCATAGAAAAGGGGGATGGTAAGCGCCCAACAATATTTATTATAACACCAAGCGACGAAAACCATAAAGACGAGGCTATGCTAGCCCTTTACATATGCATAGTGCTAGATAAAGAAAACCCGCGCTACTTCGTGTGCGAATATCTAGACCTAGGCAAAGGTGCAAGTATGGTAGTCAGAGAAATAACAAAAGAAAAAAAGTTTATAAACTACGGCAACATCACATCAACTCAGCAATTTTTCGATAAGGTTAAATCTTTAATAGATGGCTAACCTTTTAAAGTAGTTCTTTCATATTCGGTTGACTTTTTATAGGAAATGGTATATACTAAATGTAAGTTACAAATCTAAATAGGGGGTGAATTAATGACACCAATAATTATAACAAAAGACACAGACTGGGAAGAAATTATTCAGTTTGTGGGAAACAGCGATAGTGAGTTTTTGCTAGTTCCAAAAACTAAGCCTGTTATGACACAGGAAGAAGCATTGGCTATATTGATGTCTGAGTTGCAAAAAGGTTTAGATAGTGGTCCGCCTAGAGATTTCGAAGAATTTGCAAAGGAGTATGGGATATAGTGGAATACAAATTAGTTATCTCTCCGAGTGCAGAAAGGGATATTGCTAAAATAGAAGAGTATATTTCAAAAGACAAACCAAGTGCAGCAAAAAAGATGGTAAAAAAAATAGCAAAAGCGCTACGTAACTTAAAATTATTTCCAAATGCAAATCCGCTACTAAGCAATAAATTCGATGTAGATTTAGAGTTTAGAATGTTAGTTACAAAACCTTATATTTCTTTTTATTTGGTAAAGGATAATGTAGTAGAAGTAGTTAGAATTTTGCACGGAAAGAGTGATTACTTTAGCGAGTTAGGTATTTAGCAGATTGCTTAAATAACGCTCTAATCAAATATTAAATATCAAAAGCATTGTTGATTAAACGCAACAATGCTTTTTTAATTTTAACAAGAAATAATGTGTTTAATTTTACCTATAAAAGTTTGTTGTTAATATTTGTTAAAAGTTTGTTCATATGCTTGACTTTTTTTTTTTTTGATAAAATATACTTATACACTTTAACAGAATGTTCATAGATGTAGCGCGCGAAGTGGTGTGTTTGGGGACATAGTGTTAAAACGGAAGTGGTAAGTTACAATGAACAATGAACATTGCAATTGAATACTGAACACTGAACATTGAACAATGGTTTCACCCGCTGGCGCGGGAATGATTAATTAAGAATTATGAATTAAGAATTCAGAATTGTTACACCCGCTGGCGCTGGGAATGGTTAACGTGTGTACTTATGTAAATGTCACCCTGAGCGAAGTCGAAGGGTCTAGCGAAGCGGAAAGTGCGGCTTCGCCTAGATACTTCGCTACGCTCAGTATGACATTTAAATGAGTATGACAGTTAAAACAGAATGAGTTATTTAAAGAGAGAACTATAAAAACATATAAAATTTAAAATACATTTGGGTGGGGGTGTTTGACCTTAGAATTTTGGGTCAGTTAACACGTCCCCGTGACCCAAAGGGGAGGAAAAATTATGGGGAACAAAAGAGTTGTGGGGGAAGGCTCACAAATTAGAAATGCTGGTAAATCTAAGTGGTTTGCTAGGCTTGTTATGCTAGCGATGGGGCTAGTTTTATCAGTTGGCGGAGTGCTAGGTACAGTACATTTTATAAATAGGGGCTATGATTGTACACAGTATACATATGCAACTTCAGGTCTTGGTCAAAGTGCAAGCATAGATGCTAATGGCGTTTTGCATTGGAGTGCTAATACAGGAAGTAATACTGGAGTTAGGGCGGTTTGGTTGCAATGGCGTGATGGTGCGGGCAATTGGCATAATCTTGGGTTATTAGGTAGGCACATTGCTGCGACAACTGCAAGAAATTGTCAGGAAGGTATTATTATTTTTCATCCGCCGGGGGCTCATTATATGTTACCGGGTGCTTCAGGTCATATAGCGTGGGGATCTGGAACTAACCTAAATAGTGACGCAGAAAGAAGAGGTAGCATAAACTTATGGAATTTAACTTCTCACATTGGTATGGGAACAGTTACGCTTAGGGTAGCATTGGTAGAGCAAAGACACGGTGGAAGTGGCAGGTCTTATAACCTAAGTGGAAATTCGCAGAATTTTGGTGCTGGCATTAACACTCTGTGGCTTGCAAGAGCTACACTTACGTGGACGCGTACGGCGACTTTAGGCACGCCTAACCCTACGATTAGTGGTAGTACTATATCTTGGGGTGCTGTTGCTAATGCTACGGGTTATCAGTTGCGTAGGGGAACGACAGTACTTCGTAATTTTGGTGCGGGGACGCTTTCGTACAATTTGGCAACTATGAGTGCTGCAGAACTTGCTTTTGGTACTAACCACACAAATTTAAATGTAGTCGCTACAAGACCAGAATCTTACTGGCATAATGCGGCAAGCGGTAACAGGACTTGGGCTAGGCGCGGTACGCTTGCTACACCTACGGGCGTTGCTGTAAACATTAACTTATCGCAGCACAGTTTAGTCTGGACGCACGACAGGGCTAATACTACGCACTTTGAGATTAGGCGCGGGGCTTATGTGCTTGCAACTGTGCCGGTTGGAAGTGCTAACGCGCATAGTTTTGATTTATCTCGTTTGCCAAATACACACGCGACAAACGCGCTTGTAGGCAGTTACAGAGCGCTTGCAGTTGGTGAGCATTCGCTTACAGTAGTTGCGCGTAACCTAACTGCTGGCACGCTGTGGGATAACTCGGGCGTATCGGGCGCAGCTGTTTATAATAGGGAAGCAAGGATAGACAGCGTTAGTATAACCGCACAAGGACAGGGGGCATCTAATTCTATGTCTATGGTTGTAGAGTGGCCACGTCCGTTGTCTGTAGACCAAATGCCGAGTGTTTTGCTCTCAGCGGTTGTTGTGGGCGTTCACGGAACAGACAAAAATGTTACTTGGACAAGTTCTAACCCATCAATTGCAAGCGTCGACAACAACGGGTTTGTTAGAGCGACGTGGCCTGAGAATATGTGGACACAAAGCCAACTGCCACATCTAGCATCTATGATAACGGCGCGCTCGGTGTTTAATCACGAGGTTGTGGGGCAGTTCACAATACAGATAATTTTTGCAGACCCGCCGTATGCGACTGCGATTGGGATAAATGTAGACGCGAGTGGTAGTAGGGATATAGAATTAGCGCCGTGTGGTACTAAGTTGGCGAGTGGTGGTACTTTGGTTAATGCAACACAATTTTTCGCGACGGCTTACGGATTTAATTTAACAAGCGCACAGCGCGGTGTTACGTGGTCTTCTAGTGAGACTGGCGTTGCTACAATAGATAGTGCTACTGGTCAGTTGACTGTACGCGGTGTTGGTGTAACTAGAATTACTGCGACGTCTGTTGCTCAGCCATTTGTTCCGTATGCTTTCTATGTGAGCATTGTTAGGGACGGGACGGCGATTGCTACGGGTGTGACAATCTTTTGTGATAATGATAGGTTGGACGAGCGTCGTTTGGGAATTATACCGGGTGATACATACGGGTTTGTAGACTTAAGGGCTGTGGTTGAAGGGCATAATATTGTTAGCCAGTTAGTTACGTGGACATCTAGTTGTGGCGCGAGTGTTGGCGTGCCGAGCGAATTTTTAACAATAGCGCATACGGCGGACGGGGTGAGAGTAACTGGCAGAGTGGCGGGCGGACCATTTGTTATAACGGCGACACCGGTAGAAGCGGTAGGCGCTGTAGGCACATTCAGAATTTTTGTAGACCAACTTATAGAGCCAGAAGTAACTAATGTTAGTATTGCTATGCCTGCAACTAACAGCCTTGTAATTCCGCTTGCGCGTCCGATTTTAGCGACAGACTTGCCGAGCGTTCAGTTGACTGCTGCTGTTAGTGGTGTTGGCGGGGCGGCTAACTCTAATGTAATTTGGACGTCTAGTTGTGGAGCGCGTGCGGGAGTTGGTATAGATACAATTGCGGGTGAGTTTGTGACGCTAGTGCTTAATAGTGCGAACCCTAACATTGTAACTGTGATTGCAGTTGATAGAGGTCAGGGTGAGTTTGCAGAGCAAGTTACTATCACGGCAACTTCAGTTGTTACTTCTAGCGTATCGGCTTCGCGTGAGTTGAGCGTAGAGCAGGCGGTGGTTACGGGCGTAAATGTTACGAGTGCAATCGGCGGGCAGACTAATGTTAGTATGATAATTCCTTACGGCTATACGGACGTTAACGCACGTGGCTCGATAGATTTACGCGCGATTGTGGGGGTTTCTCACGCATCGGTTTCGCAAGAAATTATCTGGGTTGTTTGCACTTTAGGCGCGGTTATTTTTGATAACAAACACACGATTGCGCAACCGGGCGCGCATACAGGGGCTGTAATTAACGTTGTAACGCTTAGACCGGTGCTTGCGGGGACTTTCACCATTACGGCAAAGGGCGCGCTGTGCGGAAAGCCGTCTAACGAATTTACGCTAGAGATTATGGAAGAGTGCAGAACTTCTGTTAGGATAATGGGGCCAGTTACTGGCGCGTTTGGCTACGATATGAACATAAGTTGGCCACGCCCAGACGACATTTTATTGCCGATTGCAGAGCTTGTCGCATTCGTTGGCGGTTCTTTCGCAAGGGCATCAAGCCTTGTGTGGACAAGCAGTTGTGGTGGCGAAGTGGTAGAATTTTTGGGTAGCAATGTGGGCAACTTGATAATGATTAGGGCGCTGAGTGCGGGCGTTGTAACAATTACGGCGACAGAGCCAGACACAGACTTTGCCGGAACATTTATAATATCTGTAGACGAAGCAAGGCTAGAGAGCCTAGAAATTCTAGGCGACAACGTAGTTCGCGAGCAAACCGCAATGCTAATCCCACTAGTGTACACAGACGGCGTTTACACACTATCTGATGTTGCGCAAAGACAAATGCTTGAGTTAAGCCTAAGCGTAATCACGCACGGCGACGTGAGTACAGACTTCGTGTGGACATCAAGCGACCCAAGTGTAATTCGAATAAACGGCACAGTTTGCTATGAAACGGGCGAGATACTAAGCAAAATCACAGACAGAAACGGCTTTGTTACAGCCCTACCTTACGGCGTAGGCACAGCGGTTATAACGGCGACTTCAACAATAGACCCAACTTTCTACGCAACCTTTACAATATTTGTAACGCGCGGAACGGCGTCGTGTAGCATACAAGACGGCATACTAGACTTGCCAACAATACAAGAAGGCTATGTGCGTATAATACTAGTGTGCGAGCGTTATTTCGGGCAGGCAAGAATGAGCCACGTAGATATGACTTACGCAGAGGCAATGCAGCACATACTACCGATGCTACAAATAGATACACAAGGCGCGGTATTCTTAGGCTGGAGTTTATCTAGGGGTGGTAGTTTACTACAAGCAACTTTTGTAACAAGCGGTAATGGTGACGCGAATGGCGAAAGCGAAAACTATGAGAGCGAGAGCGGTGGCTCTAACATTGGCGAGTACGTAGTATTACTACCAATGCATTTCTTCAACCTAGAAGCAGGTGTAGATACACTACTACTATTTGGTGTGTGGTATATCCCATATGTAGCAAGTGAGAGCAACGGCTCTAACTTAGCGCGTAATATTATAATCGGCACACTAAGTGTAGCAGGTGTTGGTGCAGCCGGCACAGCGGGCTATGTAGCGCAAAGTAGGATACGCAAGCGCCGTGAAACAGACGTAGACGAATGGACTATGGACTAAAATATTCTACCTATGTAATTGTCACCCTGAACGAAGTGAAGGGTCTAGCGAAGCGAAAATACGGATACGCCTAGATTCTTCGCTTCGCTCAGAATGACATTTAGACGACTATTTCTAACTGTTCAAACGTAAGGGCATCTAAGGGCTTGCAACAATTATTCATTATTCATTATTCAATATTCATTCAAAAAAATTAGTACGGGAATTCCGTACTAATTTTTTTTGAAAACCTTTTTTGTTTTGCTTGCATAAATCGAAAAAGTGTGATATAATAAACACATAGTAACATTTATTTTGGAATTAGATTATCTTAAAAGGTACACGGAATTGTGGGGGCTTGGAAGCGGTGTCTGTAGCACGATAAGTTCTGTGGCGTTTAAAGGTAAACATTATGTACACGAGAAATTTTGCAATTATAATGCCGGTAGCATTTTTAATTATGGTCGCGGTTACACTCTTGCTTTACTTTTGGCTTAGAGACAAAAGTGATAGGGCAAGGCTTATTCCATTTGCGCTTATTGCTGTTACGATTGTTGGCTTGGAAATTGCTAAGCAGATAAATGGTTTGTTTTTTAGAAGCAGTTATATATTACGCTGGTTGCCTTTTCACGTATGTTCGGCGTTTATATTGTTTTTGCCGCTTGCTGTGTTTTTAAGGCAGAAAAGTTCGCTTAGTAAATTGTTTTGGTCTGCGACGCTGATTGTGTGTTTGATGGGCGGGGCGGCTACAGTTTTTGCGCCGAGCGCAACCCTTAGTAGCGAGAATATATTCTTTGGCGGGGCAGATTTTATGGGCTATCACTCGTTTTTGTTTCATATACTTATGGTGCAGTTTTTGATGTTGTTTGTTGCGCTTAAGCCGCACAAGCCAGACTTTAACTTTGTGCAAAAGGGTGGCATTGTAATGGGTATATTTATAGTGATGATTGCTGTTATGGCAAATATGCTAAGCGTAAACTTTGGCGAGTTTTTAAACAACAGCATACAACCATTTTATGTTATAAAGCACGGGGTGGGCTTGTGGGCTATGCAGGTTGCTATGCTTGTGGCTTATGGCTTGGCTATAATGATTGCAATTGGCATAATTATGTATGGTAGGCAGATGTTGTTTAAAGAAGCAAAAACTTGCGAACTTGTGGCTTAAGTATTTTAGCGCACTACTTCGTTGTTTTTTTCCTTGCGTACGAATAGTACGCGGCGTCAAAAACGCCTCGTATTGCATCTAAACTACTTAATCCACCACGCGTGTTCAACTTAAATTTTTAATGTTCATTTTAATATATAAACAAAAAAGTTTTTATTGCTAGGCGTTGTTTAGTAATAGGGGCTTTTTTTGCTTTTAGGAAGGAGGGTGGTTATGATTAAATTTGGCAAAAAGGTTTTGTTGTTGGGTTATGGGGCGATAGGTAGAAGTTTACATAGCCTTATGGTACGCGAAGTAAGTTTTGACGCTAAAAATTTTTATGCGATGGACGCGGACGACGCTTACATCGATATGTTTGTAGAGCTTGGGGGGCTTCGTGAGAATTTTATAAAGCATACAATTACAAAAGACAACTACGAGCAAACTTTTAAAAAGCATTTGAGCGAGGGAGATTTACTTATAGACATTTGTTCTAACGCGGGTACGATTGGGTTTATTCGCTGGTGCGCTGAGAATAATGTAATGTATTTGAACTCGGGCGACAGCGACTGGGCAGACAGCACGTGGCGGTCTTTGCAAGAGCATTACGATGATAGGCTAAATTTACAAGCAGATTTACAAAAGGCTAATGCTAAAAAGCGCGTGAGTAATAAATACCCTATAGTTATACAGTCGGGCGCTAATCCGGGTATGGTTAGCATATTTGCAAAAGAGGCTTTGCGGTATGTAGTCGAGACGCAAAAGTCGGGCGATAAAACGGCAACCGACTTACTTAAGGCGGCACAAAAAGATGACAGCGCGGGTTTGACATACGGCGGGGGCTTTTCGGGGCATAACAATAGTTGGGCAAAGCTGGCACAGCATTTAAAGGTTAGAATGGTGCAAGTGACAGACGACGATATTCAGCAAGCGAAAATTGACAACTTTGATAAAGATACACTTTATAACACTTGGAGTCCGCACACTTTGTTTGAAGAGATGATGGCACCCTCAGAGTTTTCTGCGGGCGTACACGAGATAGAGGCGGATATCCCAAACGTGAAAAGTTTGGATAAGGCTGAGAGGTTTTGCTTACATAACAAAAGGGGCATAGAGGTTTTTTGTAAAAGTTATTCGCCCGCGGGCAATTTTGTTGGTAATGTTATTCAGCACGACGAGGTGACCAGCATTGCTAAACTTTTAACTGTGCGTGAGAGTGATAAAGGCGGTAAGGTTGTGCTTGGCGAAAAGCCGGTTTACTCGCCAACTGTTTTGTTTGTGTATAGCCCGTCCGATGTGGCAACAGACTTTTTGTACGACACGAGCAGGCATAACTTTGATATGCCGGACAAAACACACGTATTGTATGATGAGCTTACGGGGGACGGCACAGAGTACGTGGGCATATTTATGTTGGGCGAAAACTTTACGCCTGTTTGGGTTGGCAACGCGGTAAGTTTAAAAGACGGCACTAAGTGGGGCAGACAAAACACGCCTACGGTTATACAAGTGTCTACCGGGGTTTTGGCGGGGCTTTGTTGGATGCTAGAAAACATAGATAAGCCGGGCATTTTCTACCCAGAAGATTTGCCGGTAGACTACACGCTTAAACTTGTAGAAAAGTATATGGGCAAAACAATTTACGAGAGTGTAGAGCGCGAAAAATTTGACGCGCCTGTAGACTATGCGAATATAAAATATAAGCAGTTTATAGTAGAAAAATAAGTAAGTGGCAATTATACTGTCCGCGTGGCACGCACACCCATAATTATTTGGGGTCGCAAGTAGGTTAAGCGCCCATACGAATTTAATATAAAGGAGAGATTTATGAGTTTTTTAGACTTGGCTAGAAAGAGAATGAGTACTAGACATTTTTTTACGCTAGAGGAAGGTTACGAAGTTACAGACAAGCAAGTAGAGAGTTTGCTAGAACTTGCGCGGACTGCGCCATCTGCGGGCAACAGACAGCCGTGGCACTTTTTGGTTGTTAGTAACAAAACTGCAAAGGGCAGGCAGTTGAAAGTGGATATGGCGGCTTTGTCGTACGACCAAACTTTTATTTTAGATGCGCCCATTGCTATTGTTGTTTACGCAGATTTGGCGCTCTCAAGTGAACGCTACGGCGAGCGTGGCGCTAGCCTTTATGCGCTGCAAGACACGGCGGCTGCAATTCAAAACATTTTGCTAGGCGCAGAGGACATCGGGCTTGCAACAGTTTGGGTAGGCGCTTTTGATGAAGAGAAATTATCTGAACTTCTTAAAGTAAATAAATACTCTAAAAGCAAAAACTGCACGCTAAGACCTATAGCCATAATACCAGTAGGCTACGCAAAGCAAGCACCGCAAAAGCGTGGCAGAAAGCCGCTAGGTGAGATTACTAGTTATGTTTAGTTGAGAGTGTAGAATTGAGAGTGTAGAAGTTGAGAATGAAAAAAGCCTTACTTGAGTTTTGCAAGTAGGGCTTTTTTGGTGTGTATTCATAAAAGAAATTTCTTATCAAAGCGGTATGTTGAACTCGTTATGATATCGCTTTACTTTTTTGGTACGTTGTTTACAATATTAGATAGGTTGTCTGCAATATTCACTAGCGACATATTTATTTTGTTGAATACGTCCCCCTCAGCCGCCAAAGACTCGTCATTATACATTCGCTCTATGTGGCTTGAGGCTAGGTTTGTAGAAAAAGCGTCTATTTCGCGCTTTAGTGCGTTGGCTTCTTTTCTCACCTTGTTAGAGCGGTAGAGCGATTTAAGCGACAAATTAAACAACTCTTTTATCTTATTAAACAGCACAGTAAGCTCGTCAATCGTTTTGCTAGATAGCGAGATATTTTTTTCTTTAATGCGCTCTGTATAATAAAGAAGTGAGATAGAGTGGTCTGCTATGCGCTCTATGTTATTAACCGCGTGGTGAGAGGCTAGTATCATTTCTTTGTCGCTGTGAAGTGTTGGTACGCTTGATAGTTTTATTAAGTAACTGCCAAGCCCTTTTGCTAAGTCGTCTATTTTATCTTCTTCATTCAAGATTTTTTCTTTGTTTTCTGTGTTGGCAGTAATTAAAGCCTCAAACACGCGCTTAGAATTTTCTCTTGCTTTAAGCCCCATATAAGTTATGCCTTTGCGCGCATTCTCGTATGCTACAAGCGGAACTCTAAGTAGGCTCTCATCTGTGAAAGAAACCTTTAGCGCTTCTTGCTCTGATGGCTGAGTGTCTTTCACTAGCCAGCATATAAATCTGTTAAACGGCTTTATAAACCAAATAAGTAGCGCGACAGATATTACGTTGTTAACAAATGGGAATGCGGCAACCTGCCAAACGGGGTCGGCGATTAAGTTTGTATAAAGTGGCACGATATAGTTTTTGAGTGGCCACACGATTGAGGCGAACAGTACCGTACCAAAGATATTGTAGAATAGGTGGGCGAAGGCTGCACGCTTTGCGTTTGTGCTTTGCCCGATGGCGCTTATCATAGCGGTGAAGCACGTGCCGACTTCTGTGCCTAATACTAAGAATATGGCGGTCTCAAAGGGCATAACCCCCTCGCTTACCATAGTTATGTATACTGCCATTGTTGCGGTGGATGACTGTAATATTATAGTAAATACAATGCCAAAAAGTATAAGCCAAAGCGGGAAACTTATAGTCTCAAATAGTGTAGAGAAAAAGGTTGTGATATCTTCGTTGCCTCTAAAAGCCCTGCCCATTATGTGCATACCGGCAAATAAAATTCCGATAAGCATTAATACTTCGCCCGCAAATTTAACCTTGTCGCGCTTGAAAGCCTTTTGCATAACAAGCCCGAAAAAAGCGAGAGACATAAATACATTACCGATGTTAAGCGTGCCAAATGCAACAAAAAAACTTGTAAGGGTTGTGCCTAAATTAGCGCCCATTATTATGGCGGTTGCTTGCAGTAGCGTTAGTATGCCAAGGTTTACAAAACTAACAGTCATTACAGTTACGGCGGTAGAACTTTGCGTAACAGTAGTAACAGCAGCACCAACACCAACGCCAACAAATCTATTCTCACCAACTCGCTTAAAAAGCGTGTTCATAGTTTTAAGAGAATTTCGCCTAAGCGTAGATGTAAGCATTTTAATACTGCCCAAAAAAACACCAATCCCAGCAAGCAACAAAAATATAGAATTAACAATATCCATACCCCCATATTATACCACAACCACAAAACAAAACAATATATTTTACACACAAAAATTTAAGGCAATTTAATTTTGTGTCTTACCGCCAACAATGCAAAAGCGCACAATTTCGAAAACATTTTAAAACAACTTACTTTAAAATACTTGCCTTTTTAAAAAAAATAGTGTACAATTATAAAGTATTAAAACTAGCATAAAGCAAGTAATTAATAAGCGTACAAAAGTTTTTAATTGCAAACAAGCCTCAATAGCTCAGCGGTAGAGCACCCGGCTGTTAACCGGTAGGTCCCTGGTTCGAATCCAGGTTGGGGCGCCACCAAAAAAGCCATATAATAGGTCTACATCAACCTTTTATATGGCTTTTTGCGTGTTTTAGGGCAGTTTTAGGCTTTCAAATTACTTCTGGCTATTCTTTTCTAAAAATTTTTCTAAAAATTTGTGCAACTTTTCTGCAAGGTTTTATTCAATTTACTATTCTTGACTGTTATTTATCGTTGCTAACTTTTATTTACTTTGAGTGTTACATCTCATAGTCAGATTCGTTTTTAGAGGTGTTAGTTTCTTTCTTTTCTATATGTTGTAAGTATTCTGATAAATCACTAATACCTAATTCAGCCATTTGTGACAAGATATCTTCAATTGTTTGCTTGGTATCTACTTTTGTTTCTTTAGGTACTTTTGTTGAACTAGCCTTGCTTCTTAAAGCATTTTCCATAGCATTTGCAGATTGCAGTTTAGAACTGTAATCTAAATGAGAATAGATGTCTGCTGTGGTTTTAAAACTGCCGTGTCCGAGCCATTCTTGAATTTGTTTTAGGTTAACTGCATTTGCTAGCATTATTGAAGCGGCAGAATGCCGTAAGTCGTGAAGCCTTATGTCTTTTAGGTTATTCTTTTTAAGGATTTTTTTAAAGTTATTTGTAACAACATCAGGGTTGATTAATTTGCCTATATCATCTACACAAATATATTCTGAAAATTCGTGGTTGTAAGACTTACCATAGAACTGCATATTGTCTTCAACTTCTGCGCGCTTTTCTAAAAGCAAACTTTCTATTTCTGCAAATAGTGGTAGAGTACGATAACTTGACTTTGTTTTAAGTTTGTCTGATAGGATAATCTTACCATCTACATAAAGCACCTTGTGATTTACAGAAATAGTTTTGTTTTCAAAGTCTACGGCATTCCACTTCAAGCCCACAAGTTCGCTTCGCCGAAGCCCATAATATCCAGCAAGTTTAATAAGCAACTCAAACCTATCTCCCTCAAGTTTTTCAAAAAGCTTAGCCATTTCATCTTGGTTGTAATATGCAACCGTAGGTTTTTCTCTTGAAAGGCTGGGCATAAATTCGTAAGGATTATCGGGGATAAGTTTTTCTTTAAATGCTTGCCTTAGTGCAGGGCGCAGAACATCTGCATATTTAATTATAGTTACATTTTTCAAGCCTTCGCTTTTTAGATAATCGTAAAAATCTTTTATCTCATCTTCCGTAACATCTATAAGCCTTAGGTTATGCTTATCAAAAAATTCTCGAATGCGTTTCATATAGCCTTTGTAACCGCTATATGTTTTTGCTTCAACTTTGTCTTTGATAGACTCTATGTATTTATCGCAATAGTCTGAAAAGGGTTTTAGAGTATTGCTCTTGTCTACATTCTTTTGCTTGCCGCGCCTTTCAATCTTGTCCTTACCCTCTTTAAGTTCTTTCTCAAATAGGTCTAACTTTTGCAAAACAATTTCTTTGGCTTCTTTTTTATTACCGCGCTCTTTAAGTCCTGTGCTGAACCATTTCTTTTTGTTAGTCCCCACTTCATCTTTGTACGATGCGACGCCGTACCAAAAGCCATTTTTTACTTGCATACTTACTGTCATTATGTATCTCCATTAAGAAATGCAACAACTGCTTTCTTTTGTATTTTGTAATCTCTGCCTATTTTTCTAGACTTAATCTCGCCAGACTGAATCAATTTATATGCAAGCACGATTCCAATCTGCAACATTTGCGACACTTGTTTTACACTTAAAATGTCCGGGTACTCTTTAAACATTTCCATAAATATTCCTCCTTTGTTTTTATGATGATGTCTACATTTCTATGTATTCTTGTTCGTTATACTTAATTTTGTTTTTTATCCTTTGCGTTTTATGATTCAACCATTTCAAACAATTAAGAGTTACCCCTTGAATGCCATATCGGTGTAAGAACTTTCTAAAGTTATGGCTTAATCCTTTGTAAGAGCGCACAGCCCCTTGTTCATTACCAAAGACCAAATCATCGTAGGCTATAAAAGAAACTTTACCTCTTACACGCTTTTGCTCTCGTTGCCTAAAGGCGTAATGGTTTACCAATGCACCCACAGTCTCATCACTTAACATAAAAGCTTTGTGATTTACTTTTATTAGTTTCTCATCTAAATCCACATCACTCCACTTTAAGTTAAGCAAATTGTTGATGTCCATACTAGTATTTATAAGAACTTTACAAAAAGGTTTCCAAAATCGACTAGAAAAAACCACCTCAAAAACCCGCTCAAACTTACAAACTTCTGCTTCCATAAAATGCCCTCCTATAATATAGCGTCCAAAAAAGCATTTCGGTGCAGAAAAATCAAAACTTTTTTCAACAATCAAAAAAAGAGCAGTTAACTTTTTCTAACTACTCTTGAAAATACTTTATTAAATTGGCTAAAATTATCCCTAAGTTTCAACTCAGAAGCAAGAAAAAAACACTTGCAAAAAAGTTGCACAAATTGTTAGAACAATTTGTAGAACGAACTTTTCAAATAGCCCAAAAAACTAAAAAAGCCATAAAAAAGGTTCGAATTGACCTATTTTATGGCTATATTTAATTTGATTCGAACGCACGAAATTCTGGTTAACAGTTGCTTAAATTTAACGATTTTGCACCGTTTTTGAACACTATTTACAACAATTCTTTATCTTTAAAAGCTCCTTAACCACTATCATTTTATCACATTTTAAGCCAAAAAGCAACTCTTTAAATTGATTTTCTTAATTTTAACGCAAAAACAATCAAAGACTATCAGCAACAATAACTAACAGTCGTTATTCATTATTTGCAAAAATCCACGCACAAATTCGTAGAATTTTTTTAGAATAGAGTTTAAAACGACTTTGTAAAAATTCTTTTAAATATGCTTATTGGTAAGCTAAATGCTTAGTGCCTAACAAGTGATAGAGTTACAAATTCCTCTCAGGATTATCCGTTTGCCCCAAAAGATAATCAATAGAGCAACCGAGCAAGTTGCTAAGTTTAATCAAATTTTCGTGAGAGGGTAGGTGGCTTCTGCCGGTGCTTTCCCAATTATATACACTACGGGGGCGAATCCCTAAACTTTCTGCTATTGAACCTGTTGATACATTTGCGGCGCTACGTGCTTCTTTTAAACGTGCTACGAATAATTTTTTTAAATTTTCCATAAAAACCTTCCTGAAAATTATACTGCCAATATGCTTGACATATCAGGCAAAATGTGTTAGCATAATATGGGGTAGTTTGAGCCATAGGCTCTCAACTATTATGACCTATAGATTAGTTATCGTCTTGCTATTAGTAGCAATCATATTTGCTTTAGTTTTAGTATTTTACTTCAGAATAAAAATATGCGAGCAACCACGTTGCGCGGGAGGCGAATGACAAAATTGTTGTGTTGCGAAATTAAGTTGTAGAGACATTTAGAAATGAGAAAAAGAAGAATATTAGCGTGCTTGTTTACATTGTTGATTTTGATGTCCAGTTTAAGCTTGTTGTCCGCTTGCGGATGGGGTCCGGAGGGAGTAACGGTTAGTGCAAGATTAAGATTTTACACAGGAACAGAGCAGGGGGTGGTATCTATATACAATCAAAGACTGAATCAAGTACAAAGAATAGATGCACCACCCGAAGTGCAAAAAGAAGGCTATACGCTTGTGGGTTGGTTTCAAGCATCAACGCTTAGAGGAGTTCACGCTGCTAGAGAGGGGGTGCACGCTTTGACTACAGGTAGCGAAGCAGAATTTCCATTTGTGTTGCAAGGCAGAAACTTAGCATATGGTTTTTTTGCATCGTGGAAACCAAATGGTTCAGTTATAACCGAAGAAGGCTTTGTTTTGAAGCCAGATACAAGTCAAAAATATGCAAAAGATGAAAAGTACTGGGTTTTTATTGGTTTACATCCCGCTGTACAACCAGCAGCGGAACTCCCTTGGAATGCAGATACATTTTTTGAATTTCCTGCAAGTTATGGCGGGCTTTATATAAGAGCAATTAAAAGACATAGCGTGCAAGGACAACATTTCACAGCCGGTGCGGGGGGTGCAATCGGTGCGGGGGGTGGCTTTACATTTATCAAAGTGCCGTATAGTGTGAGTTATGTTGACTTTGAAAACATTTTTACTATACGTCAAGGTCCGTCTAATATGATTCGATTTTTTGGGGAGCGAAAAATAATATACTTAGATAATCCAAAAACAGATGTAACTACAAACAGACCAGAAAACATTTTTACAAACTGGGATGAGTTTATTAGTCATCCTAGATTTCCAAAAACCTACTTTGTGTTAGCGTAGAATAAATGCAGTAGTGTGTGAATTAAAATTAGGAGATATAAGTTATGAGAAATATGAGATTGTCTATCTTTATATTGACTTTAGTTGTTATGACGCTGAGTTTGGGGATGTTGTCCGCTTGTAACTGGGGTATGCACGGACAAGATGTTAGAGCCAGTGTTACCTTTTATACGGGGACAGAGCAAGGAAACATTGTAATTGTAAATGAAAGGTTTAATCAGGTGCAAAGAATAAATGCACCACCTGAAGTGCACAAAGAAGGCTATACTCTTATAGGCTGGTTTCAAGCATCAACGCTTAGAGGAGCTCACGCTGCTAGAGAGGGCGTGCATGCTTTGACTACAGGTAGCGAAGCAGAGTTTCCATTTGATTTGCAAGGCAGAAATTTAGCGTTTGGCTTTTTTGCATCGTGGAAACCAAACGGTTCTGTTATAACCGAAGAGGGCTTTGTTTTGAAGCCAGGAATAATTCGAACAACTACGGAAAAAGAATATTGGGTATTTATAGGGTTGATACCATCCGTTCACCCCGCCCGTGGCTTGCCAATATTTGCTGATACTTATTTTGAGTTTCCAACAGAATATTTGGGGATTCCTATAAGAAAAATTGCTAGATATGATGTGCAAGGCTTGCATTCAGGAATTGGAACAGCAGGGTATACATTTGTCAAAATACCACGAACAATAAAAAAAATCGATATTGATGATTTTTTCCAATGGCGTGCAGCAAGGATGTTTATTTTTGTAGAGTGCGAGGAAATGGAACTCTCAACCAGTCGCCCTGAAAATATTTTCACAGACTGGGATGAGTTTATTAGCCATCCTAGATTTCCAAAAAACTACTTTGTGTTAGCGTAGAATATAGTGAATTAAAATTAGGAGATATAAGTTATGAGAAATATGAGATTGTCTATCTTTATATTGACTTTAGTTGTTATGACGCTAAGTTTGGTAATGTTGTCCGCTTGCGGATGGGGTCCGGAGGGAGTAACGGTTAGTGCAAGAGTAAGATTTTACACGGGAACAGAGCAGGGGGTGGTATCTATATACAATCAAAGACTGAATCAAGTACAAAGAATAAATGCACCACCCGAAGTACAAAAAGAAGGCTATACGCTTGTAGGTTGGTTTCAAACATCAACGCTTAGAGGAGTTCACGCTGCTAGTGAGGGCGTGCATAGTATCGAAGTAGGAAGTGAAGCAGAGTTTCCATTTGATTTGCAAGGCAGAAATTTAGCGTTTGGCTTTTTTGCATCGTGGAAACCAAATGGTTCAGTTATAACAGAGGAGGGTTTTGTGCTTAAGCCTTACTTTAGCGAGGTTTCAGGTAGTCTAGAAAAAAGCTGGGTATTTATAGGTTTGCATCCTACAGTGCAACCAACAGCGTCTTGGACGGACACATTATTTGAATTTCCCATAAGTTATGGAGGGTTTTATATAAGAGCAATTAAAAGACATAGCGTGCAAGGTCAGCATTTTAGAATAGGTACGGGTGGGTATACTTTTCTTAAAGTACCTTTTAGTGTCCTTTTTGTTGACCAAATAAGCATCTTGACACCATTTAATTCGGAGGGCTTGTCATTAACGTCGGCATTCAATAGGCATTTGTTTTTTTTAGAGAATAAAGAGACGAAAGTTCAAACGAATAGACCTGAAAATATTTTCACAGACTGAGATGAGTTTATTAGCCATCCTAGATTTCCAACAAGTTAAATTTAAGTAAAATATAGGAGGATAACAAAATGAGTTTATCAAACAGACTAAGGTTAAGATTGACAACAGTAGTGGTTATTGCATCACTGCTGTTTGCAAGTATGTTGATTGCCGACTTTTTGCAAGCTAGGGCAGCAGTTCCAATGGTCACAAATCATAACATTGAGTTCAAAGGTCACGCAAATGGTTCTAGGAATATGCAACATCTACATAATGCGACACGACTACCAGAGGAGGTTAATGAGGGAGCGTCTATAACCGTACTGATTCACGGACAAGGTGGCTCTGCATCTCATTGGTCAAACAGAGGTGTAGTTAGAACGTGTACTGATGATTACGGTCGCACAAATAGATATTTTAACTTTGCTTACCGTTCAGACTCTATGATTGAGAGTTTGCGGAGGCAAGCCGGCGGAGCGGTAGTTTATTGGGCGGAAATGACAAGGACATATAATGAGATTAATGAACCAGAGTTACATACTTTATTTGAAATTGATTACGATGTCCAATTTTTTATGGATACTGGAATTGTCCGTCCATTTATTTTGCGTGAACTTGTTCCAAATTCCGCACCAGCGTATCAAAGGTTGCAATTAGACGGATTTAATAGGTTGTATACATCATATAGAGGTCTTGGCTCGCACTTTAGTTACTATTACTACCGCCCAGTTACAAGAATTGTAGATGTTTCGCAGCACGCAATAATTGTTTTTGAAAGTGCTTTTTATGACGCTAGGCACATAAGTCAATACTACGAGTTGGTGAGTATGCTTAGTATGATAAAGTACGACTACTTACATTTGACAGGCAGAATACCTAGAGTTAATTTTGTTTCGCACTCTAGGGGCGGGCTTATTGCTATGATGTATGCTACAGGTTTTAGAGAATATAGCAAAATAGCCAATGTGGAGTATAGTATGGGGCTACCCGCAGGCGCAGTACCTTTGTATAGATTTGGTGCACACGTTGACTTAACAAGAGAGCAAGCACTAGAGTTAAGAGAAAGGTATGCAGGTGGGGCTACGGGTCCGCCTATGGCTACGGCAATAATACGAACAAGTAGATATAGATTGGCAGGTAGCGGTTATGTGGTTTATGTAGGAAGCGGTGTTTATCAGATAGGCACACATTTTTCCAATACGGGTCGGCTGAAGTTTGCACACCCTTTTAATGTCGGAACATTGATGAGTATGGGTACACCGTATAACGGCACTAGCTTAGAGAGTATAGGTCGGATGTTTTTGGGTAGCTCATTCAACAATTTTAGTGCGCCAAATATACTTAGTGCTACAGTACAACAAGAGATGCGCGAAAACTGGAAGTATGCAATTCAGCTTAATAGTAATATTGTATTACATACACTAGTTGGCGAAACTTCTTTGAGTTTTATAATGGGCTTAATAGAGGAAAACATTATACCTTTCGCGTTAGAACTTGAGAATGAAGTTTTAGATTTCTTTATAGATTATTTTATATTGGCAGCATTAGGCATTCAAGTCATAAATGGCTTAATACTTTCAGCGGCTATTGGTGTGACAATTGTTACGAAAGGGATAGGGCTAATTGTAACAGCACCTATTTTGATAACAAGTGGTTATATAGCATACAATATGAGTGTGCTGATGCCGTATCTAATTAGAGCACAAGCAGCAAGTGACCCGGCAATGAAATTATCTTATTTTGCTAGAATAGTAACTCCCCTACTAAGAACTTTTGAGTTGTTTGAAAGTATTTATCCGGGCGGACAAGCGAATACTATTTTAGGCTTGCCACTAGGTGACTTATTTATTGATACACATTCCCAAGCGGCGATGGGTCCTACGCAAAGTAATGGCTCAGCAGACGCTACACAAGCGTTTTACAATCCAAACAACAACATTGTGAGATGAGATAAAGTCTTCGCTTACGGTGGTGCAAGTTTTGGTTTGTTGAATTGGGGCGACTTTAGATACGACTGGCGGAATTTTGATTGGAATAAATCAGTTTTTAATCCTGGAATTCCTCACAACCTACAAACTATGGACAGAGACCATATAAACTATGTTGCAAGTGTTTTAGGTGGTGCAGAAAAAGGTCACGGCTACGGACTGTGGCCACCACAAAATATTTTTAATACCACAAGGCTTGTTGATGGCACGCTTAAGATAGATAGCATAACGCTTCCAAGTTATTTGCCTGCGGTTGCTAAGGCTGTTAAAGCAGCAACGGGACAACAGTTTGTGCTGAACTTAGATTTGAGTGGCGGAGTAGGGCAAATGGTGTCAAGTAATGGTCTAACTGTAGATGAGGCTGGTAGTAATCTTATAGGCGTTAGCCCTATGCAACCTGTAACAGTTATTGCAGACAGGGCGTTTGCCGGACACACATTGTTGCACACAATTACTTTGCCAAATACGCTAACAAGTTTTGGATACAATGTATTTGCTGGCAATAGTAACTTGTATAACATATTTGTGCAAGGCGGAATACCTCTATTGCCGAATGTGGTTGATGGGGATATTGTAGGCACTAGGGAAGGCTTTAGGTGGTTTACAGATAGAGATGGCGTGCTTTATTCACACGACTTTAGCATACTGCACGCTTTTCCACAAGCAAGAATAGGAAATTATTCTGTTGCTGAAGCAGCTGCCAATGCACCTACTACAGAAACTGTTATTGCACCATATGCTTTTTATCAAAGCAGACTAACGAGTATAGAAATGACTAATGTAACAAGCGTTGGCAGAAATGCTTTTACAGGTTCTAGTCTTGTTGTTGAGCGTGCTAGTGGTTTGCAAGTTGTGGAGCATTTTGCCGTTGGTGTTAATGGCACTAGTACAATTGTGCTAAACGAGGTTACGCTACAAGGCGTCACGAGAATTGCAGATTATGCATTTGCGTGGGTCGGTAGGCAGTCAAGAGTTACGGGTATTCACTTACCAATAGGCTTTTTATCAATAGGACAAAGTGCATTTGCAGGTAATGCATATATTAGACACGCAGATTTGTCTTTAAGCGCTATTACACGGATATACGATAGAGCATTTTTTGGTACGAGCGCGCTTGGTGTGTCAAATTCACAAGTCGCTTATGCAAGGCTTGTTTTGCCGGATACTTTACAAATTATAGGTAATAGTGCATTTGCAAATTCAGGGCTTAGTGGCGAACTAACAATTCCTGTAAATGTCGTAGCAATTTTAAGCGGTGCATTTGAGGGTGCAAGTATAACTACAGTTAATATGCTACCGACAACGCCACCACCATTAGCGCCATTAGTATGGGATGCTGAGAGTGTGACAAGGGTATATGTACCGTATTTAACTAGAAGTAGATACGAAAGCGGTTTAGGGTGGTCGGGCTTTAGGGATGTATTTGCAAGTAGGCTGTTTAATATACAAGTAGTTGCTTGTGGGATACACGATTTGCTACCTAATAAAATTTGTGAACACACAGGAGAAATTCTTGCGCTTACTTTTAAGGCATATTACTTTAGTTTAGTGCCGCAAGTGTTTTCTTTACAAGCACCAGAAGGCTTTGTTTTAGATAGGCTGATTGTTCAATCTACAGGGGAAGTATTTTTTGTTCGTGGCGGAGCTGTTCCTGTTTTTCAAGAGTTTAGGGATATTGTTTTAGTGCCAGTATTCGTACCTATTAACTTTTACATAACTTGGTATACAAATATACCGCATAATTTGCCTTTGCAAACACATTTTAATTTGACACAAGAAAGAGTTGAGTTGCCTCACGTTTACAAAACAGGTCATACACTTGCTGGCTGGTTTGATAACCCTACATTTATAGGACAAGCGATAAGTTATGTTGTTATAAATGGCCATGAGCAAAAGAGTTTCTATGCAAAGTGGACTCCTATAACAACTGCAGTAAGGCTATATAGGGATGAGAATGGCGCGTTTTATAGACAAGTGGATATTGTTTTTGGAGAGAACTTTACGCTTACAACTATATCACAAAACGGACACAGTTTTATGGGTTGGCACTATAGAGAGGCTGGTGCAACTCACGCAAGCAGAGTTACTACAGGGCATGGATATTCTATCCAGAACTGGCATATTCCCCACACAACATATAGCCTATTTGCTAGGTGGCGTTCATACACATATAATATTGTCATAGACGTAAATGGCGAATTTAGTTGGGTTGATGGAGATGGAATTTCAGATGAGTTAAGGTCTGTTCTAGCAAGTCAGTCTGTACCTAGCAGTGCGAAATTGACTGAGATGTTTAGGCAGTCGGGGCAAGGTTTTAGGGATGGCTATAGATTCGTAGGACTACTAGATAGCAATGGAAACTTTATTAACTGGACAATTAGACCAACAATATTAGTAGATGGTACAGCATTTACAATCACTCCGTTTTTCGAAGTTGAAATGCACACACTTGTGTTTAACCTTAACGGAACTATTGTGCCAATTACACTTAGGATGGATGCGACTATAAACTTGCCTACACCTAACCAAAGGCTAGGTCACACCTTTTTGGGCTGGCGTATTACAAACTCTACAAGCAACATAATATCTGCGGGTGATATGTTTACGTTCAATAGGATGCCTGATTTAACGAGAGGGAATGAGGGAAATGCAAGAGTATACCTAGAAGCAGTTTGGATAGGAAATCCGTATAGGATATCGTTTAATATTGCAGGAGTTACTGTGGACTTGCCTACTAACCACTTTATCTATGTAGGTTTTGGAACACAGGTAGGTAGACTAGGGCAACAATATGTTGCGCACAGGCGCGGACACAATTTTGCTGGGTGGTATTTCGGCAACCAAAGAATTTTTAATGCAAACGGAACGCCAACTTTGGCAGTTTGGAACATTGCACAAAATGTTACGCTTCAAGCAAGATTTGAAGTTAGAAATTATACTATAACTTTTAACGCAAACGGCGGAACGGCGTTAACACAGTTGACCTTTAATGTTAATAATGTGGCGACAATGCAGTCACAGTTTGCAAGCAGAAGTACAACACGCACAATGTTTCAATTTAATGGCTGGAGATTAAACAATGCTAGTGGACAAGTTGTAACGCAACTAAGCCAGTTTATAGATGGCGGCAGTACACAAGTTACACTTTTTGCTAACTGGCTAGGTTACAGATATGTGCTTCAAACGGGTAGAGTGTATAACTCAGCGGGAACATTCATAAGAACCTTCTCAATAACAAGCACTCTAACTCTCAATAGCGCCGTTACAATACTAGACTTGGCAGGTTTGAGTAGGGCTATAGCAATAACTGTATCAACAAATGTAAGGGAGTTATCTCTCTTAGGGCATGGTGGCACATACACAAACTTTAGATTGCACATAAATGTTAGAACCATAGGGTTAATACTACGGCTTGATAGGGTAAATATTGAAGCACCTGTAGGACAGCACGGTATAAATTCTACCGCTAGCTTTAACTTAGATATTCTATTAGTGGGAGCATCAAGTATACAAGCAGGTAGAGGGGCAGATGGAATAAATGTTGCAAACTATAGACACGGAAGGCAAGGTGGCTCTGGAATAAATGTTCCGAACAGCAATGTATGTTGATATTAGAGCTGAAAGTGCCAATGCCTCGTTAAGCTTAACTGGTGGTAGAGGTGGAGATGCTGTTGCAAACACAGGGACAACAACTAGTGCGGAGGCAGGAGCAAGCGGTGGTGCTGGAGGTCACGGGATATATGTTTCAACACTTTCTATAAGGCTAAACAACAATGCCACAGTAACTTCAACGGGTGGCAGAGGTGGTGATGGTGCTAGAGGTACGCACGGAGCAATGGGCGCAAACAGAACAGGGCAAGCAGGCACGGGTAACAATGGTGGAGCAGGATACGCAGGATTTGCTGCTGGCGCGGGAGGTGCTGGCGGAAACGGTGGCTTTGCCATAAATACGCAATCGATGACAATGTTTAACAGGCAAGGGCAGTTGGTTCAAACTAGATCTGATGGGTTAAATATAACTGGCGGTGCTGGTGGTACTGGAGGCGATGGTGGAACTGGTGGGACAGGCGGTAGAGGTCAACAAGGTGGCGGAAGCGGTGTATTTCAAACTGCGGGACGTGGTGGTGCTGGCGGAGTTGGTGGTGCGGCTGGCTCTGGTGGAAGAGGTGGCGATGGTTCATTTGCTGTATCTGTAAGTCAGTCACTTGGAACTAGAGGTGCTGCTGGTAGCGGTGGTGCGGCTGGCGGTAGAGGTGCTGGAGGAGCAGGCGGATTTGGTGGCGATGGCGGATTTGTTAGCAACGGTATATTCAATGGTGGTGCTACAGGAGCTATAGGTGCTCAGGGCGCAGCTGCTTCAGCAGGAAATCCAGGAAATGGTAGTTAATTGCAAGTTGGTAAGTCTAACTTAGTAACAACATAGGCATAGCAACTTGCTATGCCTATGTTGTTTATGACCTAGGAATTATAGTTTTTGGTAGCAGAGCGAAATGCTTCGTCCAAAAAAGCCGAGCCTCAAGCGAGGGAATCGGCGAAGCCGACTTTTTTCTAAAAGACAACAATAATATAGAATCACTAAAGGAGAATTTATGGAAAAAACCAAAGTCAGATTTACAAAAAAACACGCAATTATTTTGTCAATTGTACTAAGTGTAAGTGTTGCACTCACATCAATTTTGATTGTAGTTTTTACCCGTGATACTGATACAATGCAACAGTTGTCAATATTTGGCATAGGCACAGAAAACACACCCTATGCCATATCAAGAGAATATGACGGGACGGTTTATTATAAAGGCGAATTACTAGTAGGTATTCATTATAATATCGCTTTGGCTAACCAAAATTTTCAAAGTCAATTTGGCTACGATGTAAATATCACAATAGTAAAAATGCGTTTCAATGATGCAAATGTTCTGTATGCTGACCAGCTATTTGTATATTTTTCTAGTGTACTAACTGGTGCAAGTGCCTCGATGTTTAGTGTTGTTGCAGGTCACTTTACCGTGCCAGCAAGAATAACGCCTAGAGTGCTGGAAATAACCCCACCAAATTTTGTTAGGGAATTTGAAGATGTTGATAATTTAGAGTATGAATTTTATGATGAGTATACATCTACTTTAGTTCAATTAGATTTTTTGAGGCAGCACGGCGAAAACATAGGTGCATACGATATACTTGCAGCGTATTCGCACAATTCTAATTTTGCTATCACTATTATTGGCGGTTATGATAGGTTTCAAATTGTTTATAGGATATTACATTTTATAGCCAACCCTGAAATTGCGTTTGCAAGAACATTCAACAATTCTAGGTATTATAAAAATCTTGAAAATCTAGATTTTGAGAGATATTTTTTGTTGCAGCGTTTACCTTTTGGTTTTACGGTAAATATTAAAATAGTTAATATTGTTTTTGAAGATGTTAACGCCGGTCAAACATACATAGCTGTTTATTTTGCCGCGGATTACAATGGACACCCTGTTAGATTTCAGACTTACAATTTTCTGCTACCAGCGTATGTGTTACCAAGGGTTGTCTATTTGAGCCCGACAACTTTTGTAAAAGAGTTTGGCGATACATACTCATTAGCCTATATCCACAACTATAATTGTTTAGGGCTGCAGGTAGAAGTGTTGTTTGAGAGGCAAAAGGGAATGCTAGTTGGAAGTTATGATATAGTGAATGTGCTTTCGTCGTGCAGCAATTTTGAGGCGAGATTAGTAGGCGGCTCGGGAGCTGGCAGGTTTGTAATAAATAGACGGTTATTAGCAGTTGTGCCAACAAATATTCTTGTACAAAGAGCATATAGTGGAAACAACTTGCATACTCAGCCGTTATTACAGGGCGTTCACTACATAATTCAAAATACGCTGTACGGCTTTCCAGTAGAAATACAAATAACGAGTACGTTTTTTAACAGCCAAGAAGTTGCTAGTGCTACTAGCCTAATTGTCCATTTTTCTGCAAACTTAATTGATAACTATGGAGTGTACAGAATTGAAATGAGTTATTTTGTCCTTAACGCTCAGATAAACAGAAGGATTTTACAAGTAACTCCGCCACGCATAGAAAAGCAGTTTGGAGATGTTGACAGGCTAAATATAGTGTACTTGGATGATGTTACAAATAGGACAGTAAGTATTTTGTTGCAGCGCCAACAAGGTGAGTCTGTGGGCGTCTACAATATTTTATCAGGAACTACAACAAACAATAATTTTACTATTCAAATTATTGGAGGGCAAGGGCGCTTTGTTATACTTCACGGCGATGTTGTTATATCAGCACAAGATAGAGTAACAGTGTTTAATGGGCAACCGCAAACTATTGATGAACCAACTTCAGCACCATCGATACTTTTAATTAGAGAATATTGGCAAGGAAGCCAAAGATTAGATAGTACACCAATAAACGCAGGGCAATATACTGTGCGAATAATATTCGAAGGTGATGCTAATTATAATGCGACCTACATTGAAAGAAGTTTAATTATAGAAAGAGCAGACGCGATAATAACAAATACAACACCTGCATATTTTACATTTAGTGGGCAAGCACATTTGCCAACGGCAACGCTCAACCATAGCGAGACAGAGATAGAATTTTCAATATCTCAGTTTATTAATGTAGGGATTTATACTGTAATGATAATTTCTAACCAAACATTAAACTTTAGTGGTGCTAGTATTATTATCTCAGTTTCAGTAAACAGGCTACTTATTGCTTCAATCAATTTTCCTACTGCATCAAGTATAACTTTTGGGCAAAATCTATATAATTCGGTGCTTACGGGTGGAAGTATAAATTTAGGAACATTTGAATGGAGAAATGGTTCAGCCACTCCAACTGTTGCACAAACTAGTCACACAGTTATTTTCATTCCATCCGAATCAAGCTTTACAAATTTAGATTTATCTCAAATTAGCTTCGAGCAACAAGTTACGGTGGTGGTTCATAGATTTATAGTACAATCGATACCTACCCCAACTGCACCACCAGTAAGTTTAGGTAGTAGTCTAAATACATCAGCTCTCTCGCAACCATCTTCGCTAGGTATATTTATATGGTCAAATCCGACATTTTTGCCTACGAATAGTGGCAACCAGCCAGCAACTTTTATTCCATTAGATGAAGCAAATAATGATTTTACCTTAATACAGAGAACAGTACAAGTACACGTAACAGTGGCGTTTTTGCTAAGGTTTGTAACTAATGGGGCAGATGAAATAGCCGATATGTTTTTGTTGAGTTTGAACAGTTTCCCCACAGTTCATAGAAACGGATATGTTTTTGAAGGTTGGTTTTTAGATGCTGGGTTTAATAATAGAGCAAGTGTCCCGATGAGTTTAGTTGGTGTAACAATGTTGCATGCAGCTTGGCGACCAGTTGGGCTAAGTTTTACAAGAGCGCCAGACAACTTAAGTTACATAGTACGCTCTAGCGGAGAGTTTGCTAATACGTTGATTATCCCATCACTCTTTAGAGGCTTGCCAGTAACGCAAATTGCGGATGAAGGTTTTGCAAATCAGTCAAGTCTTACTAGCATTACAATTCCACAAAGTGTACATACTATTGGCAACAGGGCATTTTTGAATACATTAGGGCTTTTAAGCATAAATATTTTTAGTTCACAGTACACCATAAACTTAGGCACACAGTGGAATCACACTAACAACCCAAGGACAGATATTTTCTTTGCATTTGATTAAAATACACGAATGGCTTAAACGTTTGTTTGAGCCATTTGCATTTTGCTGAATAGAACTTTTTTTAAAAATTTTTGATGTAAAAGATGCGATAACAATTTGTTAACCTTAAAGAGAAAGTTTGTTTAATGAGTTTTTTAAAATAACATTTTAAAGATTTGTTCTAATTTATTCACAACTATTGAGTTGCCGGCTTGTTTGTATAGTTGGGTATTTGAGATGTTTGCGTTTATGCAGTTTTGGTAGTCTGTGTCTGAAAAGCCCATTAGGCGAAAGACTTCTAAGGGTGTTAGTTTGCGTATTTTTCCGTTGTAGATTACGGCATCGGTTTGAGATTGTGCGACTAAGGTGCGAGCAAGGTCTTTTTTAGGTTTTTTCTCAAAGTCATCACGGATATTTATGTAGTATCCGTAGGCAGAGTGGTACTCTATTTGTATTGGTTCTATTTGCTTGTAGGGTTCAAATGTGCTGTCAAGCATAAGAGTTTCTTGTTTGGTGTTTTGATTAAGTAGCAGTTTATTAAGGTAATCTTTATCTTCTTTTTCAATTATGTAGTTTTCTGTGGGGCGGTCTGGTCGTGTAGTTATTGTTGAGGCTATACTGCTTGGATACTTAGGTCTAAATGCAAAATTTTTTCTATCTTTACGCAAAAAGAAGTGGCGTATTATGTTTTGTGATAGATAGAATTTATCATCCACTTTTTTTTCTAGAAAATCGGAAAGTCTAAGTTTCAATGGGATTTTTGCTGGAAATTCATAATAGTAATTTCCTAAAAGAGAAACCATAAAACAACGCCTCCTGTTTTGTGGTATGCCATAATCCTTTGCGTTCAACACTTTAAGATAATTTTTGTATCCTAAGCGTTCTAAGAAATCTCTCCAATGCGCGAAATCTTTAATATTTTTACTGCCTACGACTTCAGGCACATTTTCCATTAGTAATATACACAGACGCGCAACTGTTAGCAGCGCTTGGTTAGGGCAGTGGCGGGACAAGTGTTGGAGTTGGAGAAACTCATTTATCTATAGAAAAAAATAGACCCGCAAACGCTTGACATATATTTAGAAAAAGTACATAATAATTGTGGGGCTACGCTTTGAAAGAGTTTTTGTAATGTTAATGATACCGTTAAAGCACTAGACAAAGACTTTGAGCATTTCGAGTTACTTATGAGGCAGGCAACGACAATAGGTTTTAAAGGCGACATTCAAAACGAAATTATGCTCGAATTGCAAAAGGAGGGTTATGCAAATATACAAGAATACTTAGACAGAGTAAAAGAGATTAATGCGGAGTGTTATGACTTACTTTCGCTGTTGCACAAAGAAATGTTTGCATTTATTGAGGCAGAGAACAAAGGGTATGATAGCGAGCCAGCGAGGTGGTTAAATAATGCTGGTTGCCCGTACACAAAAGCAATGGTAAAATATAACCCACTAAAAGAGATTGCAATACAAGACCGCGACAAGAAATTAGCAATACTAAAACAAGAGTACAACATAAAGGATTAAAGTTAGCTCTGCTTATTGTGCTTGCACAACAAACTTGAAAGGAAAATAACGCTGAGAGAAAGAAAAGGAATAATATAATGATTTTAAGTGTAAGTAGGCGGACGGATATTCCGGCGTTGTATAGTGATTGGTTTTTTGAGCGGCTTAGGGCAGGGTATTTTTTGGTGCCTAGTCCTTTTATTTTGAATAATAAAATTGCAAGGGTAAATGTTACTCCAGTTAGGTTTGAGCGTAATTTGTTAGGGGCAATTGAAACGAATGCTAAGGGCGAGCAAGGGATTAGTGGAAACATAGATGGGATTATGTTTTGGTCTAAAAATCCTAGACCTATAATTAGGCGGCTTGGTGAATTGGACAGTTTGGGATACAGCAAATATTGCTTTCTGTTTACACTTAACCCGTACGGCGCGGCGATTGAGAAAAATGTGCCGCCTTTAGTAGAGCGAATTGATACGTTTAAAGAATTGTCTAGCGCGATAGGGGCGGGCAGAGTTTTTTGGAGGTACGACCCAATCTTACTTACAAGTGAATATGATGTAAGTTGGCACATAAATCAATTTGAGATGCTAACAAGCCAACTTAAAGGTTTTACTAAAAATTGCAAGTTTAGTTTTATGACCTAGGAAATATCGTTTTTTGAATGAGAGTGAAAAGCCTCGTCCAAAAAAGCCGAGCCTCAAGCGAGGGAAGCGGCGCAGCCGCCTTTTTTATACTGGGCAAGAACCCAAAACTGTTAGCACCCACACATAGCCAAAAGTTGCAATTAGCAAAATTGAGCGGTCGTTTAACTATTATTAGGGGTGATTTAGTGTGTGGGTTAAGAGTGTGTTAATATGTGCGGGCGAGATGTGGAATAAGTGTTGACACAGCGGGTGGTTTGTGAAAAAAAGTTAATAAAAATTTAAAAAAGTTTGTAAAAACGCTTGCAATTTGTTTAAGTTTGTGTTAAAATATATGTAATTAAAATAATTATAAACTAGTAGCACTATTGGCAAGGTGCAGGTGCAGGGTAGGTTATGTTTATCTTTAAAATTGCAAAGGTAAATGCTATATCTGTATGTGGATAGTTACGCTGGTTTATGGGGGAGGTATAATTATGAGTTCAAAATCTAAATTAGTTTTGCCACCAGTTGGCGAAGAAATGTCGCGTGAAGAGGCAACAAATATTGATGGAGGAAATAGCGCTAGAAACAGGGCTAACAACTGGGCTACATTTGGCGCGGTTATAGGTGTAATAGGCGGTATTGCTGGTGTAGCAACAATGGGTAATGCTGCTAGAGTAGCTAATAACGTTCCTCTTACAGGTATGCAACAAGCAGGTCAAGGTATGGCAACTATGGCACAACCTCTTTCAGGTGTAGCTGGGCTTTTTGCTGGTATGGCTGGACAAGAGGCTGACGAGTACGAGCGCAACGCTGATAGGGCTAGAAACTCTGCTTTGGGTGGAGATAGTATGGTTGCTTCTAGAAGCGGCTTTGGCGGTGGTCATTCTACTGGTGGTATGGGCGGTTATGGCTAAGCCAAGAAAATGTGGTTAATCTAAATAAAAAGGGGAGGTGTATTATGGGTAAATTAGTTTTGCCAGGCACTGGTAGGGAAATGAATAAAGAAGAAATGCAGTATATAGATGGTGGTTTTAATTGGGGACGCGCACTTAGGTGGGCAGGTGCTGCGGTTGCGGTTGCGGCGTTAGTAGTTGCTACAGTAGTTACATTTGGTGCGGCTACTCCACTTACACTTGCTGCAGGCGTTGCCATATTAGGTAAGGCAGTAGGCGCTACTGTTGCGGTTAAAGGTCTTGTACAGTACGAGCAGTTTTTAGCAGCGGGCGGTTACGGCGGACCAACAGAGTATAGTGCGTTTGGCGGAGATAGTTTAGTAGCAAGCAGAAGTTCGCTTGGAAGCGGTTACTCAGACTTCTACAGTTATTAAAGACCTTTATAGGTAAAAAAATTAATCTAGGGAGTAGATTATGTTTAAGAGTAAACAAAAAATATCCTTTTGTTGTTACGGGTTGTAAACGACAAAAGGATATTTTTTTTATTTTGGTTGTTAGTGTTTTGTGTCGCACTTGTAGGCGAAACTATATACAAAAGAATTTTATTGTGAAGCGTTGCGGAACAGAAATTGTATTAGTTTCATTACACGCTGCATTCGGCTACTTTTACTAGTTTTACTTCGCCGCAAAGTACGTCTGAATAAGAGTAAGATTGTTTTAGTACTGTTGTTGGGTTTTTTAGTCTGATTGTGAAAACCGAGTTGTGAATATCTTCTACTGTGCCACGATAGTGGTTTATTTTTTTTCTGCCGCGGCATACTTCTAAGTCTACAAGTACGCCCTTTAATTTTTCTATACTGTTTTTAACTGTTGCCATACAATGTTTAACTCTACGCATATAACCCTCCAAATGTTTTTACAACGGCGGGTGGGTGCAATTGTAAAAACCATATTTAGTATTATATCCAAGTTGGACGTGTTTTATGCGTGTTGTAGTGTAAAGTGTAGAGTGTAAAGTGTAAAGTGGTTTCACCCGCTAGCGCGGGCAAGATTTTGTTTGCAAATTTTGTATATACACAAAATGCGGGCTGTTCAAAAGTTTTTGTATTAAAAGAGTGTAGGCACTTTACACTTTACACTTTACATTTTATACTCTAAAGGCACTTTACACTTTACACTTTACATTTTACACTATAAAAGAGCATATTTTGCTTGTGCTTTAAATAGTATAATACATAAGCAAATTTTTGTGTTGAAAAAAATGATTTGGAGGAGAATAATATGGCATACGAGCCGCTTTATGATAAGCTTACATCTGATTATAAAAAAAGTTTGACGTCTGGGCAGGTGATTGTTAACAGCAGTTTGAACGCGCTTGAGGGGACTAGCATTTCTAAAATTTTAGCGGTGCAAGCAGACGTTAATATTACAGGAAGCGAGGCGCTAGCAAAAGAGTTAAAATATGCGGGGCGCATAAATTTTAAAGTTATGTATTTGTGCGAGGAAAATCACGTACACGGCATAGACGCGAATGTAGATTTTTCTGACAGACTACAAGAGGGGCAGATTGTGCCGGGCAATAGGTATGTTGTAACTGCAAGCATACTTGATATAGACACAACAAATGTATCTAAGTCTAGCGTAGAGTTTGCTGCTGTGACTGATGTTAGGGTAAGCGCGATAGTGTCGCAAAAGGTTAACTTTTTGAAAGACGGAAGCGGGCAATTATTTACTAACAAAGAGACAATATCTCATAAAACCCTAGATGCATTCCACAACACAAGCCTTATGATTACGGACGAGTTTAGTATAGACGAGGGTAAAAAGATATTGTCGTGTGACACGCAGATTATTTTAAGGCGCGCTGTGTCGGGGTCTGACTTTGTGATTTTAGAGGGCGAGGTTGCTACAAACATCTGCTATACGAATGGCGAGGACGAACTTTTTCACGTTAATCATCTAACCACTTTTAAAGAGGAAGTAGAGACTAATCGCGTGCATATCGGAAGTTTGGTAGATGCTACATTATCTATAAAAAACACAAGGTGTATTGTTAACCATTTAGATGAGCGCAACACGCTTATTAGGCTTGAGATTGGTGTAGATGCGCTTATAAAAAGTTGGTCGGCACATCAACTAGAGGTTGTTGCGGACGCGTTTTCGCCAACAAACGAGACAACGCTTGTAATGGAAGACTTTATATCTCACTCACACATAGCAAGCGAGTTTTTTGAAGAGCGTATAGACAGCACGGCTACGCTAGATGAGACAGCGGTGCGGGTAGATAAGATTGTTGCGGTTGCAAAAAACAGGCTTACAATTGCAAACATATTGCCGCTTGAGGATAGCGTTACGATAGAGGGTATTGTTGCGTGTAACGTGGTTTATTTAAGTGTAGAGAACGAGCATTTAAATTCTGTACTTGTAGACTTGCCGTTTTCTGTAAACTTGACGCTTGAAGGGGTTTTAGATGTTAGTCAAGTTTTTGCAGACGCTATAGTTGCTAGTGTAAGTGCGCGGGCAAGGCGCGGTAGGGATATACAACTAACGGCAGATATCAAACTAAAAGTAAACGCATACAAGCCGACCATAAACTTTGTAATAGGCGAAGTGCAGGTTGGGGACGCGGTTGAGATGTCTGATAGCGCGCTATCTATATATATTGTAAGGGCGCAACAAACTTTGTGGGAAGTTGTGAAAGAATTGCGCACGACACCAGAGACTGTTATGGCGCAAAACCCAACGCTTACGCTGCCGCTTGCTGGTGGCGAGAGAATAATGTTTTATAGACAGTTGGGTTAGAGATGAGCGTTCAGCGATGAGTTAATTTAATTGAACACTTAACACTGAACATTGAACAATGGCTTCACCGCTTTCGCGGAAATGATTTAGATAGGTTTAAGGGGTTGTATAAAGTATACAGCCCTTTAAAAGTTTTTGCGTTAAATGACTTGACTTTTTATATAAAAATGTAGTATAATTAGAAATAGACTTATGTTAGGGCGGGGTGAGATGTTTTGCCTTAGCGGTGGGTTTGCTAAAAACAAAAAAATAAAATAAAATAAAAATAAAAGAGCTTTTGCTCTGGTGTAAAAATTTTACACTTTACACTAAATAATGGAGTTACATAATGGAAATTTTAAGTTCTACGGAAAATTTAAGTTCTATGTTATCAATTCTTATCTGGGCGCCGTTAATCTTTTTTGCGGTATTCGGGTTTATGTTTGGCTTTATACGCGGGCTAAGAAAATCGGTTACTAGAATTATTGCAATTGTAATTGTGGGTATTGCCGCGCTAGTTTTAGCAAGGCTTATCTCGGGTATGTTTGCAGACGCTGGAAGTTTTGTTTTTGATGGTATGGACGAGGGCGGCGCTATGGGCGTATTTTTAAACAGTTTTGATAGTGCTGCGCTTGCTATATTTGGTGCGATTGCCGCTTTGGTTATTTTTATACTTTTGTTTTTTGCTTTGCAGTTTATAACGGTTTTTATAAATCTGTTTTTTAGAAGCGACACAAGGGATAGGGGCGACCGCAAGGCTAGGAGGCACTCACGCTTGATGGGCGGGGCTGTTGGCATTTTGCAAGGTTTTATAATAACAATTTTTGTTTTGGTGCCGGTTACTGGCGCTATAAGTATAGCAAGGGAAATGGACGAGCGAATGGATTTTCAAGCGTTCGCGCAAGAATTTTCTGATAATAACGGCGATGATGAAAATGGCTTCGATTTAGCCGAGTTAGCAACTGCGTTTGACGAGTTTACGGGTAGCGCGGCGGTAAGGGTTATGAGTGGTGGTCCGCTTTCTAGGTGGATGTTCGACTTTTTAACAACTACAACACTTAGGGGTCAGCACCAAGAGGTCAGGTGGAGGTTGTCTGATGAACTTATGGTTGTTGCAGATGTTGTGGGGCTTATGCGTGGGCTTGATAGGGCTAGGTATGTTGATGATGATGGTAATTACGTGCCGCTTACTGATGACGTGGGCGCGCAGATAGTTATAGATGGTGTGCCGCAGTATGAGATGACAACAGATGTAGACTGGAACATAGCAAGGCTAAATTTTGACATATTCAGACAAATTGCGGTAAGGGTTTTGGATAGCGCTACGATATCGTTTTTTATAGATGAGGCGGCAAGTGTTATTAGAGACGAGGCTAGTTTCGATGAGTATGGGCGCGACATTATAGAGCAAATTATGTACGATGAAGAGACTGGCGAGGTTAGCAATATGGCGCCGGTGATAAGGCAAGCGCTTTTTGCAATAGATGTGGCGGGGTTAAGGCGCGACATTAATGCTGTTATAAACATTGCGGTTATGCTTCAAGCGGTAGGTGTATTTACAGACATTTGGGATAACGAGGAAGAGTGTTATTGCTGCGACCCTGACAGAATTCATATACCTGATGTAGAAGCGGGCTATATTGTGTGTAGCGTGTGCGACCCGGATAGTTCTGATACGCTTGCAACTGTTATGCAAGCACTTGTAAACTCGCAAAACAAGTACGAGTATACGCCTGTGCGTGCACCACCCGGCACAGAGCCAACGCAAATAGTAATTGGTAACGAGCCAGTAAACGCGCTTAGATATTTCTTACACAATTTGTTATCTGTTGGCATACTGAGAAACGTGTTGCCAGAACTTGTAGAGATAATGGGCGAGTTTATATCAGATGCGGCAACGGGCGGGCTTTATGACAATGGCGACTATCATTATAACAACGGCGGTTATGGCGGTGGCAGTAATGGAGGTAATAATGGCAGTAGCGGGGGCGGTGTTCCGGACTTGAATGTTGGCGGACACGGCATTACGGACGCGCAAAGGGCTTCGGACGCTTTTTGGGCTGCTGAGGCTGGAGTGCTTGAGAGACTTATTATAGCGTTTAACGATGCGACTGCTATGTTTGGCGAGGGCGCAGGAGAGGGCGAGATAGATGGGCTTCCTTTGGTTGAGCTTGGCGTAGCGCTAGACTTATTCTATCAGAGTTTCTTATTTAAAAGCATATATCTTGCTATGGTAGAAAATCAGTTTGACGAGGCGGGCGACTTTAAAAATGAGATTTGGCTTACGCTATTTATAGGCGCTTTACTTGGCGAGAGTGGCTTAGATAGTATAAACGAAAATATAGAGCCACAGTATCAACATACAATATATAGTTTAATTGTAGACTTTGCTAAAACGACATACAGAGTAGACGACGGCGTAACAGTTTATGCATACGATGAAGTAGATGGCATTGTGCAAGTAAAGTGGGGCTTTACGTGGTATGTTGGGCGTACTGACAACCAAAGGGAAGTAGGCTTTTGGGAAGGCTTCTTTGGCTTCTTTGTAGGGCTTGTAGAGCGTGGTCAATTATTATTCGACCTATCAAACGACCCAGAGTATTTCAACTTTACAGACGACACTTACAGACTTGTTTTATCAGATGCAAACATATATACTTACAGAGGGCTGATAGATTTCTTTGCGGATAACAGAGCGAGAGATGGCATACTAAACGATATACTTGCAGGCTTTGGCGGGAATGATGCGCTAGAGGGTGTAGACTTAGGCGGGCTTATTGCGGGCATAGATAGAGAAGTAGAGCATAGCGCGCTTGATGCACTTATTATACTAGAACACGGGGCGATTAGAGAGGGCGAGCAAGATGATTACGCGGCGGTGGCTATAACTGTGGCGGTGGCAATAGCGCAGTTAGAGATTTTTGCGCTGTCGTATATGTTATTAGAGACGCTGTTAGCATCGGGCATAAACTTAAGGTTTGGTGTGGCAGATACGGCAACGGCTGGGTTTGTGCAAGCAGACTTAGATACGTTGCAAGCAGAAATCATACGAATAGCAGGGGCAAACGAGGAATTAAGAGACGACTTACTAGAATTCTTTTTTCCTGCATAGTGCATAATAGTAATGGTGGTTGTTGGCGGGGCAATACAAGGCAAAACAAGGCAAGGCAAAACAAGTTTTTAGGCTTTGGGCTTTGCTGGGCAGCGCTTAAATTTTTAAAAATATGTTTAGAAAAATTTTAGGTAAAAAGTCTAAAGAAGAAGAGCAGTCGCAAGAGTTTGTTCCTAACTTTAGTAATAATAGTAATGGCGAGTTTACGCCAAACTTTGTGAATCAGCAAAGTGATAATGGGCAGGGTTCTCAGCAATCGGGGCAAGGGCAACAAGGGCAACAAGGGCAAAATAGTCAGGGGCAACAAGGGCAAAATAATCAACCGCAAAATAATCACCAAGGGCAACCTAATAGTTTTAAAGCGGTACAGCCAGAGTGGCAAGGGGTTCAACAAGGGCAAGTAGAGCAAGGTCAAGGTGGGCAATCTGCACAGCAATCTATGGGGCAATCTGCAGGGCAATCTATGGGGCAACCTGCACAGCAACCGGATAGTGATTTTGATGTGCAAAGTTCTGTGCTTAGGGGCGACGAGGCAAGTAATATATATCCGCGTAATCAATGGGCTGTTAACAGCACACCAAATGACGACTTCGATGATTACACAACGGAAGGCAAAGAGTGGATGCAGTATGGAAGTGTAGAGCAAGAGCCGATAATAAATCAACCACAGCAACAACCAATTCAACAACAGCCTATACAGCAACCACACGGGCAAGAGTTACAAAGCCAGCCTATGCAACAACCGCAAGTGCAACCACAACCAATCTCACAAAGCCAAGCGCAACCACAAAGCCAACCACAGCAAGTGCAAAGTGGGCAAAATGAACAATGGCAAGATAGGTATGCAGGGTGGGAACAGCCAGTTATGCCACAGCAACCAATTCAGCAACCACAGCAAATTGTTCAGCCGGCGCAACCTATAGAACAACAACAACTAGGGCAAGCAGGGCAGGGGCAAAATGGGCAACCACAAAATAATCATAATGGGCAACAAGAAGTCGGGCAACAAGATAACCAGCAAATCAAACCTAATATGTGCTGTATGCATTTTTTAAGGTTTGTGTTAAATAATAAGTAGAGTTGCTTAAACAACTTTAGCAAATAAGACATATGCGAGAGTTTAACTAGTTAGGTTTTGCAATGGGTTCAACCAACTTTAACAAAAATATTTTAAGGAGCAAGACAAATGGAAAACAATAACAACAATCAAAATCCTTTTAATAAGCCTACAAATCAACCGCCGGGGCAACCACCGGGGCAGACGCCTAATCAGAGTGGCGATTTAAAAGGCTTGTTCGATAATCATAATGCGCCGAGTGGTCAAAATAATAACTTTGGTGCGCCACCGCCAAACAACCAATTTGGTCAGCCACCACAGCCACCAATAAATCCATCTGGGCAAGGTCAAGGTCAAGGTGGGGCATTCAACCAACCACCACCGCCACTAAATCAAGGTGGGCAAGGGCAAGGTGGTCAAGGTGGTCAAGGTGGTCAGTTTGGGCAACCACCGCCACAGCAATTTGGTCAGCCAAATAATGCGGGTGGTCAGTTTGGTATGCCAATTGCTAGTGGTGGCTTTGGTCAAGGTAATAACAACCAAGGCAACCAAAACAATCAAGGTGGTTTTGGTCAGAATAACCAAAATAACCAAGGTGGGTTCGGGCAAAATAACCAAGGTAACAACCAAGGGCAGTTTGGACAAAATAACCAAGGGGGCTTTGGACAAAACAACAATCAAGGGGGCTTTGGTCAGAATAATAACCAAGGGCAATTCGGTCAGCCTAACGGACAGTTCGGTCAGCCGGGCTTTCCGCCACAACCACAGTTTAATTTGCCACCACAGCGCCAACAAGGTATGGGTGTTGCATCTTTAGTAATGGGTATTTTGGCTATGGTAAGTTGTTGCTGGGGTTGGACAGCGCCAATTTTTGGTATACTTGCGGTAGTATTTGGTGCGGTGCAACTAAGGCGCGAGCGCTCTGGTATGGCAATTGCGGGTATAATATTAGGTATACTAGCAACCATTATCGGTGTTATACTAATTGGCTTTATTTTAAGTGGCGCGATGGATAGTTGGATGCAAGATATTTTAGACGGACTAGAAACTTATCCAGAAAATATAAGAATTTTATTTTCAATGCTATAGGAATTATCGCGAAGCGGGTGTAGCATCCGTTAACAAATCATATCATAAAAGAATTTCCTCGTGCAGCGAAGCGGAACAGAAATTCGTTATGATATGACTTTGTTCTTTTTTAAGTATGAGTGAGCAAGATAACAGGCACGGTACTGCGCCACAAGACAGGCAAAAAAAAATAGCAGAGCAAGAGTTTGAAGAACTTGTTAGTATATCTAACAAGGTTTTAGGTATACAAGAAGAAGAAGCGGAAGCAGATACAGGGGAAGAGCAAGATATTATAAAAGAGCCAATCGTGTTTTTAGGACCAATCTCAGTTTTGTTTGGCTTTTTATCTATCTCTTTGGGTTTTTTGCCTTTTTCTATAACTCTGTTATTTGCATTTATTGCTTTGTCTGCTGCTAGTTTACAAATATTATCTAAACTAACAGAGTTTAGTATAGTTGGGGCTACGTTTGCGTGCGTGGGGCTTATTATAAATGTGGCGGCGTGGTTGCAAGATAAGGATAATATTGCTGAGTTTGGCGCGCATTCTGTAATTACAATTATAGCACTTGTAATTATGCTTCCAACAGCCGCATACTATTTGTATTTGCAATTTAAAGAAAACTACAAAAAATAAATATGCTAATGTTTAGGTAATATGTCTAGACAGCTAGCAAAAAAAGGGGAAGGGGTTTATGAATAACAACAATCAAAATCAAGGAAATTTTCAGCCGAACAATAGTGGGCAGAATTTTCAGGGTGAAGGGCAGAATCTTCAACAACCAAACAATCAAGTTCAAGGGCAAGGACAAGGGCAGGGGCAACAATTTAATAATCAAAATTTTCAGGGGCAGCCTCACCACAACGCATACAATCAGCACGGACAGCATAACCCGCAGTACTACGATTCTGACAAGCCACCACCGCAGTTTACCCAACAGCGCCACCGCCAAGAAACACCGGGCAAGGCAATAGCCGCGCTTATACTAGGCATTTTAAGTATAGTATCTTTTGGGCTGTTAACTGGTATACCGGGTATGATAATTGCGCGCCAGCAAAATAACGAGCAACCACACGAGATGGCAACAATAGGCTTTTGGCTATCTTTAGTGGGTACAATTTTAAGTGTGGTTGGGATACTAATTTTAGTTGGCTATTTGTTATTTTTGTTGTTGTTGGCTATTGGGCTTAGTAACGCAATATTGTTTTAAAAACTTGTAGCGGTAAAAAATAAACAACCAAAATACATACCTAAAAATACATACCTAAAAATACAACCAAAAACACCTAACTATAATGAACACAAACGAAAAAGAAAACCCAACAAGTGTTGTGGCAAAAATAAAAAGCTGGCTAAAACGCATTAGTCCAAAAACTATGTTAATTGCGTTTTGGTCAGCTTTTATAGTAGGGTTGCTTATTTACAATTTGCTCTATCACATCGGCGGTTTTACAATTGTAGGACACGCGCCGTGTCTTTCTATTACTAGGCTTGGTATATACTGCGCAACTTGTGGCGCAACACGAATGACACACCATTTTTTGACTTTTTCTTTTATAACAAGTTTTTTTTACAACCCTATAATATTTTTGGTTTATCTAACATTTGGTATTTATATGGCAATAATCACAGCCCAAATATTTTTAAAAAAGCAAGTTTTGACTTTTCCGATTTATATCCCAGTAGCAATTTTCGCCGTAGCAATTGTAGCGTTTACAATAGTTAGAAACCTGTGATATAAGTGTAAAGTGTAATGTAAAGTGTAGAGTGTAAAGTGTAAAGTGGTTAAACTCATTAATATCAAAACTTTTGAACAGTCTGCAACAATTTATCTCAAACATATTGCAAATGTATAATATTGCCCGCGCTAGCGGTGAAATCACTTTACACTTTACATTTTACACTCTACACTAACAATAAGTGGCATATCTTTAACTTCTAGTTTGTAGATTGCTTCTGCGCCCAAGTCTTCAAAGGCTATAACTTCTGCACTTGTTACACAATTTTTATAAATTGCACCGCACCCACCTATTGCTATAAAGTAGGTGGCTTTATTTTTTTTAAGCGACTTAATTACACTTTCGTCGCGCGAGCCTTTGCCTATAACGGCAATAACCCCTGCGTCTAAAAGGGCGGGGGTGTAGGCGTCCATTCTTGCACTTGTGGTTGGTCCGCAACTTCCTATAACCTCGCCCGGCTTTGCAGGGCAAGGACCAGTATAATAAATTACCGCGCCTTCTAAATTAAAGGGCAATTTACTTGTTGCTTCACTTGATTGTTTGCTTTTTTCTGTAGAATTTTCAAGCAATTCTACAAGCCTTTTGTGTGCTGCGTCGCGCGCGGTATAAATTGTGCCACTTAAATACACAATTTGTTTAGGCTTTAGTTTTTGTAAATCTTTTTTGTTTAAAGGTGTTTTAATTTTCATAATGTTTTTTATAAGTGTAGAGTGTAAAATGTAAAGTGTGTGAGATTTAGAGTGTAAAGTGTAAAATGTAAAGTGTAAAGTGATTTCACCGCTAGCGCGGGCAAGTTTTATTTTGCAAATTTTTTGCAATTTTAAAACTCAGACTGTTGAAATGCTTATTATATAATTGAATATAGGAACTCTACACTTTACACTCTACACTTTACAATAAAATACTGCCGTGTCTTGTTGCGAAGCAGTTTATGTTAACTGCGAGCGGCAAGCCCGCTATGTGCGTTGGGTAGGTTTCTATATGAACGGCAAGGGCGGTGCAGTCGCCGCCAAACCCGTGTACGCCGATGTTTAGTTTGTTTACTGCCATTAGCATTTCTTGCTCTAGCGTGGCAATATCTTTACACTTACTCGGCGTTGCTGTGTCTCTTGTAAGGGCGTATTTGGCTATAAGGCTTGCCTTTTCCATTGTGCCACCAATGCCAACCCCTATAACAATTGGCGGGCAGGGCTTTGCGCCCGCTGTCTTTACGCACTCTACAACCTTTGCAATTATATCACCCTTACTAGACTGTGGCGGTAGCATAAAAAGCATAGACATATTCTCAGAGCCAAACCCCTTAGCGCTTACGTTTACTTTTACACTACTACCCTCAACAATTTTTGTGTGAATAATTGCCGGTGTATTGTCTTTAGTGTTTTGGCGCGTTAGTGGGTCTACAACTGATTTTCTGAAGTAGCCATCTTTGTAGGCTTCTCTCACACCTTGGTTAACAGCGTTTTCTATATACTCGCCCTCTAGCGCGACATCTTGCCCAATTTCTAAAAACACAACGGCAAGCCCGGTGTCTTGACAAAACGCTATATTATCCGTTTTTGCTAGTTTGTCGTTATCTAGTATGGTTTTTAATGTAAACTTTGCGGTTTGGCACTTTTCGTTTTTGTAGGCTTTTTCTAGCAAGCGGACAGTATTTGCATCTATGTTTACCATTATATCTAAAAGCAAATTGTAAACTGCGCTTTTAATTTTTTCGGTGTTTATAATTCGCTTGTCGTTATTATTATTATTCTCTCTCATATGATACATTGTACACTATTTCACTTGCAAAAGCAAGTATAATATGCTACAATATATCTATATGAAAATTTGCTCTCTCGCGTCTGGTTCTAAAGGGAACTTAATTTATATAGGCTATAACAATACTAATTTATTAGTAGACTTTGGCATTTCAACAAAAGAAGCAGAAATTCGCCTTGCAAGCATAGGCGTAAGACCAGAGAGCATAGATGCAATACTTATAACGCACGAGCATAAAGACCACATAAAAGGGGTAGAACTTTTTGCAAAAAAATATGGGGTAGATGTTTATGCTTACAACGGCACGTGGGATTTATTAGACAAAACTTTTAAAGAAATCAACCTTAAAAAGCGTATAGACTTTTTTTTAGGAGACTTTTTTTTGGGTGAGTTAACAGTTGTGCCGTTTAAAGTGTCGCACGATGCTAGCGCTTGTGTTGGCTTTAGTTTTATACAAGGCAGTAATAAAATCTCTGTTGCAACAGATTTGGGCTTTGTGTGTGAGAGCGCTATAAACAATTTGAAGGGTTCTGACATCGTGCTTATAGAAAGCAACCATTGCGCAGAATTATTACATATGGGCAAGTATCCATATTTTTTAAAGCGGCGTGTGTCTTCGCGCGAAGGGCATTTGTCTAACGAAGATGCGGCCGTGTTAAATTTAGAACTTGCCAAAAGCGGAACAAAACAAATAATACTAGCCCACCTAAGCGCCGAAAATAACAGACCAGAACTCGCTTACAAAACAACGGCAAATCTGCTTGAAGCGGGCGGCGCTGTAATAAATAAAGATGTATACATAGACATAGCATTTCAAGACAAAAAAACGGCGTTATTCGAAGTTGTTTAGAGTTGCTTTGCAACTAGTAAATATGGGCAAAAGGGCTTAAAAACTAATACAATATAAGGCAAAGGGGAAAGATAAAATTATGGATAAAAATATTAATAAAGATATAAATAGCAGTAGCAATGAAAGCAAGCCTGAAATAGAGCAAGGGCAATCGGAACAAGTGCAATCTACAGAGCAATCGGGGCAACAAGGGCAACCTACACAGCAAGGTCAGCAAGGTTATTATAATTTGGGTAACACGCAGCCTACGCCGGTTAATCAAGTCGGCAACCCATACAGCAACAACCAGCAGGGTCACCCATACGGCAACAACCCTTATGGTAATCCGCCAAATGTTATGCCTTATGGTAATTACCCGCACAGCAACAACCAGCAAGGTAACCCATACGGCAACAATTACCAAGGCAATCCATACGACAATAATCAGCAGAACCCATATCACTACGGGGGGCATCAACCGCCACCAAGTAACTATAACCACTATGGTATGACGTCTCAATCTCAAAACACAGATTCGCAAAAGTGGAATGTAAGTTTTTTTACGGGCAACCTTATTTGGATGCTAGGCATTATTGGCGCTTTGGTGGTTAGTTTTGCCGTAGTATTTTTTGTTGTAATCTTTTTCTTTAACGACCCTTACGTGATTGAGAGACCAGCCTTTCAAATAACCGCGCTTGTTACTTTGCACGCAACGTTTACTATTATAACTATTGCTGTGATAAAGTCGCAAAAGAAAAACGTGCTAGATGTTATAAGGCTAAAGCGCGGTTTAAACTTGAAGCAGTTTTTCTGGGTTGTGGTTTTAAGTTTGGCAGTTTTACCCGCGTTTTATTTTACAGCCGTTGGCTTTAATATTTTACTTGGGTTTTTGGGCTTTTTTAGGGAAGCGCCCGAGGCGGCAGTAGTATTATCTACACCGCTATCCCGCGTGCTTGAGAGTAGCGATGGTATGATGTTTGGGCTTAGCGGGCATATAATTTTTATATTTTTAGTTTACGTGTTGTTTATAGGTGTGATGCCGTCCATATCGGAAGAGTTTTGGATAAGGGGCGGGGCTATGCGCGGACTAGAGAATAAGTCTAAGCGGTTTGCAGTATTTATGTCGGGGCTTATGTTTATGATAATGCATATGAACCCCGCACAAACATTTCCGCACATCATACTAGGGTTTATTTTTGCATACATCGTAATAGAGACAAACAGTTTGTGGTCTGCTATGATACTGCACTTTATATACAACACGAGTATAGTCGCGCTTAATTTGTTTGGCGCGTTCGATTTACTGGGTTATATGAGCCTTACTGGCTTTGGCATTTTTCTGATTATTTGCGCGGTTGTTGGTGTTCCGCTTGTGCTTTTAAGTTTGTATTATATATCTAAAGCATCGGCTGATAGAGAAGCGGAAGATGTGAGAATTAAAAACATAACAGATAGCATAGGGGCTAGCCCGCGCAGTATGATAAATGATGGTGTAGAAGAGGCGGGGGGCTTAAATGCATACACAAAGGCGACAAAAAGGTTCAGCATTTGGGACAGAGTAAAAGAGTATAATATTGTTAAGCCTTACGTGCCGGACTATGAGTATATTCAAATGGGCGGGCAGTATTACCAGCAGTACAACCAGTACGGCTATTTAGAAACTGTTTTTGTGCCAAACTATGTGGTGAGAGACAAAAACAAAGCGAAAAATATTTGGGGTCACGTATTTATGTGGGTCGGGCTTGGCATAAGCATTGGTATGTGGCTGATGCTACTAAGTGTGGGGATATATGTCTAAGGAAATGATAAATGTTAAATTTTAAATGTTTAATGGTTTCACCCGCTTCGTGAGAAAAATAGATATTTAAGACTGTTAAAACGTAATAGCATTTAATGAATATAACCATTTAAAATTTAACATTTAAAATTTAACATTAAATAATTATGTCTAATTTCAACAACAACAACTATAATAATTACAACAACAATAATAACAACGGCAATCATCAATGGGTGTGGAATGCGCAAATTGGGCAATGGGTTTTAGTGCCTGTAATTCCGCCACCACCACCGCCACCAGTTATTTATCCGCCAGAAATTAATTGTGGGGGCAAGTCGGATAGTGGGCTATCTTTTTTTGCGTCTAGCCTTATTTGGTTTTTGGGTGTTGTTGGCTTTTTAATTTTTGGCTATATTGCATTTTTTATAATGCAAGGCACAAGTATAGACTCACCCGTTAGAAGCATTATAGCAACAGTTGCGGGTCATATGGCTATGCTTTTAGCGCCTGTTATAGTAATACTTATTGTAAAAAGAAGGGGCAAGGGGCGAAGTAAGCAGACAAGTACTTCAGATTTTCAACAACCCAGCGGGCAACAAGGCGCTATGCAAACAACTGTGCAACAAAGCCCACAACATCAAAGCCCCGGGCAAACAAGCGGGCAGACTAGCGCGTTTAGGTCGTTTTTAAAAATTACTAGGCTTGATAGGGGGCTTTCGCTTTATCAAGTGATGTTGATTGTAGTTTTGGGCGGGGCTGGAATATTTGCGTTTACGTTTTTTGCTCAGATTTTTATACTGTTTTTAGAGTTACTAGGATATAATCGCCCAGAGGGTGGCGTTATACCTATCCCATCTGGTATGGGGCTTGGCGGGCTGTTTTTGATGTTGTTTGCGCTTGTTGCAATAATGCCCTCAATAACGGAAGAAGTCTTTATAAGGGGCGGTGTACAGCGCGGAATGGAAACACGCGGCAAGATGTTTGCAATACTAATGACGGGGCTGATGTTTAGTTTAATGCATAAAAATCCTATGCAAACCGTACACCAGTTCTTTTTAGGGGTTATATTTGCATACATTGTTATAGAAACCCGTTCGCTTTGGGCTGGTATGTTGTTGCATTTTGTAAACAATTTTATTGCCATATGCTTTACTGTGTTTTATATGTGGGCAGAGGAGCAAGAGTGGTTTCAAAACATTAATGGCTACGCAAATGGTTATTACGAGAGTGCTACATCAAATGGTTACGAGACTATAGGGCTGTTGCTTGCTTCGTTTATGTTTTCGGCAATAGCCTTGCCAATTGTTATTGCAATGCTTTATTTGCTCTCGCGCCACTCACACAAACTAGAGGGCAAGTATGTGTCTGAGTTTAAAGTGTTTAGTAGGCTTAAAGATATGTGCAAAAGCGGATTGTCTAAGGGTGTGGTAGATAGCACATCATCATTAAATAGTGATGAACATTTTGGCATACATCTAGCAAGTGGACAAGTACCACAGCAGTCTAGGGCAGACAGAGTTAAAAACATATGGGCTTGGTTTTTTATAGGCTTAGGCTTTGCCGTGTGCTTAGTATTTTGGTTTATGAGATTTTTTGCTTAGGCTTTGTAATACAAATTTCTCTCGGTTGTTTGCTTACGCAAACAAAGGTTCGAAATTTGTAATACAAAGCTGTAAGGTAACTTAATGTAGCCGTTAGTACAGCCTTGATGTGCAACAATTCTGAATTCTGAGTTCATAATTCAGAATTTGTAAAAGGGAGATTAGATTTTGAATAAGAGATTTGATTTGCCACTTGTGTTTGTAAGTGGGGTATATTTTTTAATTGCGCTTTTGCTGATTGGTACTAGGTTGTTTTTCTCTTTAGGTTTTGTAACAAGCAACATAGATATTTTTTGGACGCTTCTTGTACAACTTCTTATAATGGGTGTAGTACCCGTAGTTGCAATTATGATTTACAGGCGGGTGAGCGACCAGCGCTCAGCGCTCAGGGGTGAGCGACCAGCATTCAGGGGTCAGGGGTCAGCGTTAAGCACTCAGTCTTCAAGTGTACAGCGGTTAGCAAGCGACACCGATGCTAGCACACCACCAAAAAACTCATCGCTTGTCGCTCAACGCTGTTCGCTTACAACACAACGCTGTTCGCTTATATCAAATGCTTTTTCTACCCTTTACTTCAAGCGTTGCTCTAAAAAAATAATCTATTTGTCTATAGCAATAGGCGCGCTTGTGTTTTTGGCAAACATAGCCGTAGCAACATTTTTTAACGCGCTAATTTCCCTAACAGGCTATACCGGAATGCCCTTTGCGCGCACGCCCATATCCGACAATGTTTTAATAAGCCTTGTCTACGGGCTTATACTAACGGCAGTATTCCCAAGCGTGTTTGAAGAAATCACCCACCGCGGTTTGCTTATAAGGGGCTACAAAAGCCTAGGTTACATCAAAGCCATAATTTATTCTAGTATAATGTTTGGGCTTATGCACAGTTTTATTCAGCAAACTTTTTATGCGTTTTTTATCGGGCTTTTGCTGGGTCTGTTAACAATTTTTTCTAAAAGCATTTGGCCTGCTATGATTGTACACTTTATGAACAACGGGCTAAGTGTTCTTATGTCTGTCACATCAACCTACACCAAAACGGGCAGAGCAGGGCTAGGAGACTATTTTTATGCCTTTTTAAACATCGGCTTAAACAACACATTCTCTGCTTTTTTAATGCTGGTTTTGTTTGCGGCGGTAGGCTATGCAATTTACAAACTAACAAGGGTGTTTATAAAAGAAAATCTCACAAAAGACAATGCCTTTATAACGGAAGCAGTAACAGATGCGCTGGATAAAATGCTAAAAACAAATGTAAGTGTAAGAGAGCGTAAAGAAAAGTTTTTAGCAAATCTATTTTTTATAGCAACAATATTTTTACTAGGGTTTACTACGGTTGCCACATTTATATGGGGCATCGTGCGATAGAGTGTAAAGTGTAAAATGTAAAGTGTAGAGTGGCTACGTCGCTGCGCTGCAAGATGTAGTTTTTGCAAATTGCGTTAAATTGCGAACTTACGACTGTTCAAAGTTTTGGCATTAAAGAGTTTAACCACTTTACACTTTACATTTTACACTTTACAATTACAAAAAGATGAAAATAAATATAATTGCGGTTGGAAAAATTAAGGATAAGCATTTGGCAAGTTTGGTTAGTGAATATACCAAACTTATTAGCAGATTTGCAAGTGTGCATATAAAAGAGTTAGATGAAAAAGACGCTGAGAGAGACGATACAATTATTTTAAAGCAGTTGGGCGGGGCTTTTAAGCAAGCGGGAAGTGTGCAATCTCAAGTTGGGCTTGTGGTTGCGCTTGTAAAAGAGGGACAGCAGTTTACATCTGAAGCGTTTGCAGATTTTATAGATAAAGCAGGGCTTAAAAACAGCACAATCACTTTTTTAATTGGCGGGTCTAACGGCTTGCCTTTAAGCGTTTTAGAAAAAGCAGATTTAAGCCTATCGTTTGGGCAGTTTACTTACCCGCACAAATTGTTTAGAGTAATGCTTTTAGAACAACTTTACAGAGCCTTTAGCATAAAGCACAATCACCCATATCATAAGTAATTAAGAATTCAGAATTATGAATTCAGAATTGTTGCACCAGCCTTTCGGCTGTAAATTTTCACATTAAAATAGCAACTTTAATACTTTACTATATGAGAAAATTTGGTATTGGTAAAACAGTTTTGGGGCGTGATATTGTTTGTTATAGGGTGGCTGGAAAAAGTGAGAGAAGTATAATTATACAAGCAAGCATACACGCAAGAGAGCATATAACTACCGCCTTGGCTTACAGGCTAATAAGCCATTACAGCGCGCACAAGCCACTCTACAGCCTTTATATTGTACCACTTGTTAATGCAGATGGGGTGAGCCTTGCTTTAGGCGGTGTAGATTTTTTGACTTGTGCTAAGTTAAAAAGTTATTTGCTGGGGCTAAATAATGGTAGCCACGACTTCTCGCTTTGGAAAGCAAACATACGTGGGGTAGATTTAAACACAAACTTTAATGCAAATTGGGGTAATGGTCAGAGCAACAGGTTTAGCGCCTCTAATGCAAACTTTATAGGTCATAGCCCAAACAGCGAGCCAGAGACTAAGGCTTTAATTAGCCTAACAAAAAAGGTTAAGCCTGTATCTACACTTTCACTTCATTGTAAGGGTGAGGAAATCTTTTGGTTTTTTATGCAAGGCGGGGCGAATTATCAGCGCGACAAACAAATTGCAAAAAAGTTGGCGGCGGCTAGTGGCTACTCACTAAAGGGCGGAAGTTTTTCTGTTGGTGGCTATAAAGACTGGTGCATACAGCACTTAAAAATTCCGTCTTACACAATAGAAATAGAAAACGACAACTATGACTATAAAGCACCCTACATAAACCTAGAGCGCGAATTTATAAAAAACGTAAGGCTAGTTGATGCGCTTATGGAGCATACATATGAATATTGATTATATGCACGAGGCTTTGAAAGAAGCAGAGAAAGCAGCCAAAAAAGGCGAAGTACCCGTTGGGTGCGTTATTGTACATCGCGACAAAATTATAGCACGCGCGCACAACCTTAAAGAAAAAAAGCGCTCTGCAACAAAACACGCAGAGATAATAGCAATAGAAAAAGCCAGCAAAAAACTAAAGTCGTGGCGGCTTTTAGAGTGTGATATATACGTAACACTAGAGCCGTGCGCTATGTGCGCGGGCGCTATAATAAACGCCAGAATACAAAATCTATACTACGGCGCGCCTGAACAAAAATTTGGCTGTGCAGGAAGCGTATACAATTTGTTTGCAGATAACAAGTTTAATCATCTAGTAAACGTACAAGGCGGAATAGAAACCCAGCAAAGCGCAAAACTTCTAAAAGACTTTTTTTTAAACAAACGCAAATAATTTGATTGCAATGCTGTGAAAAAAATGTTATTATATATAGAGATTAATTATATACAGAGATTAAAAGGGGGATTAGATTTGAGTTATAAGATAATATGTGAAGTTACAACATTTATAGAAAAGGGCGTAGTTATAGAAAAAGGGGTTATTATACACCCAAACAATATTATAAGGGGAAGTAGTGTTATTGGGGCGGGAAGTGTTTTGGACGCGGGCAATATAATTGATAACAGCGTTGTTGGCAAAAATTGTTATGTGGTTAAGTCTAAGTTAGATGGGGCTACGCTTGGCGATAATACAAAGGTTGGACCAAATGCTAATTTGCGCCCGAGTGCAAAAATTGGCAATAATTGTAAAATTGGCAATTTTGTTGAGATTAAAAATAGCGAGATTGGGGATAACACAAATATATCGCACTTAGCATATGTGGGCGATGCGAGGGTTTGCAAAAATGTAAACATAGGGGCGGGCGTAGTTTTTGCTAATTACGATGGCAAAAACAAGCACAAAACTATTGTTGAGAGTGGTGTTTTTGTTGGCTCTAACTCGACCCTTATAGCCCCGCTAACGCTTAAAAAAAATAGTTTTATAGCGGCAGGCTCTACAATTACGGACGACGTACCACAAAGAGCGCTTGCTATAGGGCGAGGCAGACAAGTAAATAAAGAAAATTGGAGAAAATAAAAGGTTAGTGTAAAATGTAAAGTAGTTTTGTTATTGTAAAGTGTAAAATGTAAAGTGTAAAGTGGTTAAAATCTTTAATGCCAAAACTTTTGAACAGTCGCAAGTTGGCAATTTAACGCAATTTGCAAAAACCACAACTTGCCCGCGCCAGCGGTGTAGCCACTTTACACTCTACACTTTACATTTTACACTATAAAAATTGGAGGTACAAATGTTAAAAAATGCTGCTATACTTGCTGGAAATTCTAATTTGCCATTGGCAAAACAAATCGCAAAAAATTTAGGAATGCAACTTTACGAGTGTCGCGTTTCTAAATTTTCTGATGGCGAGATATCCGTTAAAATTAATCAGTCTGTTAGGGGAATGTGTTGTTATATAATACAGTCTACTTCAAGCCCGGTTAACGACAACTTGATGGAACTTTTAATTATGATTGATGCGCTTAAGCGGGCGTCGGCTAAGCGTATTGTGGCGGTGATGCCATACTATGGCTATGCGCGCCAAGACAGAAAAAATGTTCCGCGAGAGCCAATTACTGCTAAACTTGTGGCTAATTTACTTACGGCGGCGGGGGCAAGTCGCGTGCTGTCTATAGACCTTCACGCAAGCCAGATACAAGGCTTTTTCGATATTCCGCTAGACCATATTTATGCGCGCACGATTTTGATAGAGGGCATTAAGGCGCTTAAAATACCGAGCGGGCAAGCGATATTAATTGCACCCGATGTATCAAGCGTTGGGCGCGCTAGAAGTTTTGCAAGGCTTTTAGATGATGCGCCAATTGCCATTATAGATAAGCGCAGACCGGAAGCGAACAAGTCGGAAGTTATGCATATTATAGGCGATGTTAAAGGCAAGGTGTGTATAATGGTAGACGATATGATAGACACAGCGGGTACAATTTGCACGGCGGCGGACGCCCTTATTAAAGAGGGCGCAAAAGAAGTTTACGCAGCAATCACACACCCCGTGTTAAGCGGACCGGCAATTGAAAGGCTTGGGGCGTCTAGTCTAAAAAAACTTATAACAGTAGACACAATAGAGATGCCAAAAGAAAAGAGAATTGCAAAAATACAAGTACTCTCGTGCGCAAAACTTTTGGCTGAGACAATTGCAAACATACACGCTGATAAGAGCATAAGTGCGTGGTCGCATTACTAAATTACAAATTACAAATTACAAATGTTATACTCATAGTAGACTAAACTTTTTGACAGTTCACAATTGGTAACTGTTAAAAAGTTAGTTCGTTTAATGTGTTAAACATTTGTAATTTGTACATTGTACATTGTAATTTGTACATTGCACATTATTATGGGAAAAGTTTTGTTAATAATATTAGATGGGCTTGGGGTGTCGGGTCAAAAAGTGGGCAATGCTGCATATGGGCATATGCCTTATTTAGACAGTTTACGCGAGCAGGGAAGGGCAGGGCTGGTAGTGCAAACTAAGGCAGGGCAAGGCGAGCCTTCGGGTAGTGCGAAGCAGTACACTTGTTTGTATACAACGCTTGGTGCTAGCGGGCAAGATGTAGGGCTTTTAGGCGGCATTATGGGCAACAGCGAGGTTGGGCATTTAAACATAGGGGCAGGCAGAGTTGTTAAGCAAATGGCACTAAAAATTAGCAAAAACTTTGATAGTAGCGCTTACGAGAGTTTTTTAGCGGGGGCAAAAAATAACAGGCTTCATATAATGGGGCTTTTAAGTGATGGGCTTGTGCATAGTAGTATAGAGCATTTGAAGCAGTTGATTACTTTGTTTTCTGGCAAGTATCAAATATTTATTCACGCGTTTTTAGATGGGCGAGATGTTCCGCCAAAGTCTGCACTAACTTATCTAGATAGGCTAAATGCCTTTATTGCCAGCAACAAAGATGTATGCCTTGCAAGCATAACGGGCAGATACTATGCAATGGACAGAGACAATAGGGTAGAGCGCACAAATGCGGCGGTAGATTTATTAAAGTATGGTAAGGCAAGTGACAAGACAAATGACAAGGTAAATGACAATGCAGATAGCAAAAATATTGTTGAAAACTTTAAAACCTATAGCCAAGCAGTAAACTATTACTACAGCAAAGGCGTAACGGACGAGTTTATTCCGCCAACACCCCTTGCAGATTTCAGCGCTGTGCAAGCGGGGGATAGCATCATAAACTTTAATTTCAGAGCAGACAGAGCAAAGCAATTAAGCAAGCACTTCTGTTGTGAGTTTAAGGGTGTATATAATTATGCGGGCTTTGTAAAGTATAACAGTTGTTGCAATTATATATATAAGGGCGAGATTATCACCAACACTTTAACGGAAGTTTTAGCGGCGGCGAATAAGTCGCAACTAAAGGTTGCAGAAACAGAAAAGTATGCCCACATAACTTATTTTTTTAATGGGCAAAGAGAGTGCGAGTATGCGCTTGAGAGGCGCGTCCTTATCCCATCAAACAGACAAGTAGCAACCTACGACTTAGCGCCCGAGATGTCTGCAAAACAAATTACAGATGCGGTAAAAAAAGAGTTAGGGGGCTACGACTTTATTTTGCTAAACTACGCAAACTGCGATATGGTAGGGCATACGGGTAACTTTAAAGCGACAGAAAAGGCGTGCGCGGTAGTAGACAACCAACTAAAAGAATTAGTGCCACTTGCGATAGAACAGGGCTATATAGTTATTGTAACAGCAGACCACGGAAACGCAGAACAAATGCTAGACAAAAACGGCAAGCCGCAAACAAGCCACAGCACAAACCCAGTTCCGTTTTTACTAATTATGAATTATGAATTAAGAATTCAGAATTGTGCAAAAAATAAAGAATTGAACTCAAAAACAAAAAACGCTAGCCCAACACAAAATATAACGCTAAAACAAAACGGCATTCTAGCAGATATCGCGCCAACAATTCTACAACTAATGAGATTACAAAAACCACCCGAGATGACAGGAAACACTTTACTTTTAAAAAATAATATGATATAATGATAATGATACAGAAATATAATACTTGAGAGCGAGGTTTAAATAAACGATTTTTAAGGTTTATACTTTGTGAGGAATTATGAAAAAAGCATTTAAGTTTTTACTTATTATAACACTTGTAGCCCTTATGTCTATAACTTTATTAGCGTGCGTAGCTTTGGAAGACGAAGATGGTCGCGGTGAAACTCCTGCTTTACCAAATGGTGTTTACTTAGCAAACAACCAAACTTTGCGTGAATTTATCAGGTTTAATACCTTAACTGAAAGGGTTGCTATAGAACAAGTTTTGCCGGGCGCAAGCACAGATTTAAACTTTTTAATGTCTACTTTTGGGGGTGCAGATTTTTTACAAGGTGTAACGGTTGTAAGTTATCAGCAGTTTTGGTTTTTGTATGAACAATTTTTAGCAGACTATCAAATAGAGCAGCACTTAAACGAACTTAACGCTGCATTTAATTTGGTTATACATAGTGGTGCGGTTTTCTTTTTAGCCAGCGAAGTAGACTTAGAATATGTTGACGGAAGACACGTTTTTCAAGAAAATTTTAAGTACGAATTCATACCGTATGAAGCAGACGAATTAGAAGATGCTTATATTTCTTTCACCATAAGTGGCAGAACAATAGATTTAACACTAAGGGCAACTTTTTCACTTATAGATTATACGTTTGAAGCACAGCTACAATTTGTGCGACAACCTGCTTTTTCTATTGTAGAAAACGAAAGTCCTAGAGTATTTTATGGAGCGAGCGCTTTAAGTTGGACGCGTATAAATACAACGCATTTTTATGCTGTTTATTCAAAGATGGACGGCGAGATAATAAACGCTATTATCACAGAAGATTTAGCAATAGATTTTGCCGTAGCGCTTAGTAATATTAAGGAAGCGGGAGAAGCTAGTATATTTGTAAGGGCAGCGGGGGCGTACGTTGATGTTTATCAGCAAAGAGCGTTTATTCCCTCTGGTTTTAGCGAGCAAGTAGTAACAGTGCAGATAAATGAAGTTGAACATAACAAAGTGGGTAAGCCAGCACTGACATATTTTAGCCAGTATGGTTTTTCGTGGAAGGGTTATAACTCTTCGTTTTACAGAGTTTATATAGACAGAGGTGAGGGGTTCGAACTTTTTTTAGATAATATTACTTGGGCTACTTTAAGTTTTTTAAGCACAGATATTACATACACTATAAGAATAATTGCATTTAACGACTCACCCGCCATATTTCATAACGGTAGTTTAATAACTTTTGCAAGATATTCTAAACCACTGTATGTTGCTTTAGAT